>JAAUYL010084383.1_pt1 | contig 16298 bp, 10 predicted proteins | sample 7278011 | NCBI WGS metagenome assembly JAAUYL01 (sample SAMN14350225, study PRJNA611818) | marine sediment metagenome | isolation source: surface marine sediment (1.8m) | place: French Polynesia: Moorea | collected 2018-08
AAAGGCATTCTTCCTGTGACGCTAAGACTACTTCCCATTTTTGTTGCTTTAATTAATTAATTAAAGCAACAAAAATGGGAAGTAGTCTTAGCGTCACAGGAAGAATGCCTTTTCAAGACAGCCTTATTAAACGATCGTACCGATACCGAGGGAGCGTAGCTCGGGTCCACATTCAAAAAAAAATTACTATTAGGTTTAAAACGATAAAAATCTCCAATCTTTGGCTACACACGCCTACCATCAATGCTGTGAGCCTCCTTAGAAATATAATTATCCCATATTCAGCTATAAAGATGAAAGCGAATGCCCCTCCGCCGTACTCAATGTTAAAGCCAGACACAAGCTCAGACTCTCCCTCTGCAAAATCAAACGGAGTACGGTTAGTCTCTGCAAGGCCAATAAACGCCCATAGCGGAATTAAGATTAGCAAATAAAATAACCCAAAAATGTATCCTGAGGCCCCAAGTAAGTGTAAGCCTAGGCCTCCTTGCCTACAGCAAAACACCATTAAAAGTAAGGCTAGTCTAACTTCGTAGGAGATAGTCTGAGCAACACCCCGTAGTGCGCCCACTAGAGCATAGGTTCTGTTGGAGGCCCAGCCAGCTAAAAGAAGGGGGTAAAGTCCCAATCTTAGAACAAACAAAAGAAAAATTAAAGAATAGTCGTATTCTGGACTATAAAGAGGCACAGAAAACCACAGAAGCCTTATTAAAAATAGCCTACCTATGGGAGCACAATAAAAAATTAATTTATTAGAGGCGTATGGAGGGAGTTCTTCTTTTATAAATAATTTCACAGCATCAGCCATAGGTTGAAGTAGCCCAATTCAGGAGACCTTATTAGGCCCTTTACGAGATTGACTATAGCCAAGAATTTTACGCTCAAATAATGTCACAAAAGCCACATTGACTAAAACAGGCACTAAAATTAGGGTAGCGCTCAAAATGCTTATAAGAATAGTTCTTGAAATTACCTTCACAACTTCAACGTGATGCTCTTCTTAAGCTACAAGAATTTATATAAATTGTAATTTTAAAAAAAACTAGAAATTTAATATTTCTTGCCTTATTAATGGGATTTTTATTAACTTCACTCTCCTGTTTCCTACATTTGAGGAATCTTAAAATTTCTCTCTATATTAGATGAGAGCTAATATTTTCAGAGCTTTTAAATTTTTATTTCCCAGCACTAATTGATATTTACAGCGCAGCTTTCATGGCTACAGTAAGATTTATTGCTATAAGAATTTTTATGTTCTCATGGGGATATATGAGTAATGAGCCATTTTTTTTGCGATTCCATCTTCTAGTCCTGTGTTTTGTTACATCCATATTCTTACTCATTATCAGGCCTCACATGATTAGAGTTCTGGTTGGATGAGATGGGCTTGGGGTAACCTCTTACCTTTTAGTAGTTTACTTTCAAAGAACCAAATCTTACAATGCCGGGATACTCACGGCTCTTTCTAACCGGGTAGGGGATGTCCTTATTTTAGTGAGACTTAGGCTAGCTGCCTGTCTGGAAACTTGAAATTTTTCTACACTTAGGTTTTCAATGAACACTCCCACAAGCCTAGTCCTCGCTCTTGTCGTACTAGCTTCTTGCACTAAGAGTGCCCAACTTCCATTTTCTGCCTGGCTGCCAGCAGCTATGGCAGCACCTACCCCTGTCTCTTCCTTAGTGCACTCCTCTACCTTAGTCACTGCCGGTGTCTATCTAATAATTCGATTTTGCCCCTTGCTACTTTTTTCCAAGCTTCAAGTATGGCTCTTGTGGGTAGGCATGATGACTATAATCCTTGCAGGATTAGCCGCAATTACGGAAAATGACATAAAAAAAATTGTTGCCCTCTCAACTTTAAGACAGCTTGGTGTCATAATGGTATCCTTAGGCGCTGGATATTTTAACGCTGCTTTTTTTCACTTGCTGGCCCACGCCTTTTTCAAGGCTCTCTTGTTTGTTACGGTTGGCAGGTTAATCCATATAGCTGTTGAATTTCAAGATTTGCGAAAAGCTAGGCTAAGCTTTCAATCCTCGACATTAAGACTCTCTGTAAATTTAGGGGCTACCTTTAGATTATGTGGAATCCCGTTTACGAGTGGATTTTTTTCAAAGGATTTATGTATTGAGCTATTTTTTCAAGGAAGTGCCAACACATGGCTGACCACGGTTTTCATCGTGGCAACGGCTTTCACAGTAGCTTACAGGGCACGATTTTTATATAACCTAACTTTAGGTTACTCAAGATTGAGGCCCTGGTCAAACATGGCCGACTCCGATAGCTTCATCACTCTGTCTATAGGGGCTATGTACCCAGTAGCCATTATAAGAGGCGCATTTCTGTCATGGGGACTATTTTCTGCCCCCGCTATGCCTATCCTTAGATTAAGTATAAAAAATTTAGTCTTATGCGTAGTTTTTTTAAGGGCAGTTATTTCAAGGGTGCTTTTGTTTAAAAAAAAGACGAACATTCGTTCAGTTAGCTGTTTTATATTTAGGATATGGGGAATACCTTTCATCTCTAGACGCTTTTTATCTAAGAGGTTGCTTTTAGAGGCTTGGTCACAACGCAAATTCCTAGATTTAGCGTGAACCCTACATATTACTAATCATCTTATGCTGATTCCAAGTAATTCTGCTCTTAGCACCTCTCGTGCCAGCAGAGTAAGTCTACTCACAATATTTGGTGGTCTCACATTTTTTGGTTTTAGGGTTTTATTATACTTATGTGTGATAAATTTCTCTATCCACCATGAATTCAAAATCCAAATAAACACATAAAACAATAAACAAAATTGACCCCGTTACTACGGGAATAGCTCCAAGTAAAAAAACTTTGGCGACATTAGTAGACCCCCTCACTCTCGACTGACTACTTGTGAGCCCTAGTAAACAAACACGAATATAAATAAGAATAAAAACTGCTGACCCAAATAATAAAACTCCAGCCTCGAGCCACTGGCTTTCATGAGCCAACGCTAGTAGAACAAGCAATTTCCCATAAAACCCAACTATAGGAGGAATTCCGACAAGCCTAAGCAAGGAGATTAAAAGTACTACAAACGTAGAATTTTCTCCGTAAATTCTAAAATTTTTTAAAAATATTAAATTATGCGTAGTAAGTATAAGTCTAGTTAAAATCGCCAACCTAATTGAGTAAATAAAAAAATAAACGAATCCTTCGTACATACGCAAAACTCTAAAAATTCACCCTAGTCTTAGAACCGAAGAAAACAGCAATATTTTCTTTAAATTGGTAGTTAAAAGTCCTCCAATAACAGCTGAGAAAACTCTTAAAATGACCACTGTGACTATAGAGTCTCTTGCTAGCCTAAGAAACAAGTACAGGGGCAAAATTTTTTGAATTGTCATAACTAAAAAAAACAACTCTCAAGTCAAGTAATGGATGATCCCTAATATTCACCCGTAAAAGGGGGCTCTTGCTATTTTCCATATTAGAGAGCCGCAAACCAACCATTGAACTAAAAAATTGAATTTCAATCTTAACCAGAGACTAAAAAATAAGAACAGCCTCGAACCCACACTTTGAATAATAAAATATTTTATTGTTACGAGTCTAGAAGACGTTGGAGCAGAGTTTAATAATATGATAAAGGAAAGTGAATTTAACTCTAAAGCAACTCAAATAAATAAAATAGAAGAGGAATAAAAACATGCGACAACCCTAAAGACTAAAATGGTCGAAAAGACAGAAATAATAGAAAAAACAAAAATTTGTGAGTCTAAATAAACTGTAAATTTAATATAAAGGATGCCCTTACTCACAAAATGCTATCATTAATGGGTTCTCACTCTCTGGGTAAAATCATAAATAATTCACTATCACGCCTTCCAAGGCCGTCCAATTTATCAACTTGATGAAACTTTGGGTCACTTCTTGGAGCATGTTTAGTTTTTCAGCTAATTTCAGGCTTATTCCTGGCCATATTTTTCTACAACAGTAGAGCCTCGGCTTTTGAAAGAATTGTTACTTTAGAAAGCGATCTGCATTCTACGTGACTTATTCGACTAGCACATGCTAATGGCGCAAGATTTTTCTTCTTTTGCCTATACTTTCATGTAAGACGAGGAATTTATTACCACTCCTTTCATTTGCCAATAACTTGAGGTATCGGGGTAGTGATGCTGCTTACTATCATGGGTGTGGCTTTTCTTGGCTATGTTTTGCCTTGGGGACAAATATCATTCTGAGGAACTTCAGTGATTACTAATCTTGCTTCAGCTATCCCTTACATTGGGGATAATTTGGTTTTGTGGGTATGAGGAAGCCTAGCAGTAAGAAGTCGGACTTTGACCCGATTTTTTGCCCTTCATTTTATGATTCCTTTTGCTGTAGCTTTTATGACAGTTGTCCATTTACTATTTCTTCATCAAACAGGTTCGTCAAATCCTTTAGGTATTTCCCTGTTTTACACAAAAGTCTCGTTTAACCCATTTTTTATTTTTAAAGACTTCATAGGTATTATGATAATAATAACCTTATTTTTATTATTAATTTTAAATGACCCCTGAGGCCTAGGAGACCCTGAAAATTTTCTTATGGCAGACTCTCTGACTACCCCTATCCATATTCAGCCAGAGTGGTATTTTCTTTTTGCCTATGCTGTGCTCCGATCAATTCCTAACAAACTGGGAGGAGTAGTCGCACTTGGGGCCGCAGTGTTAGTTCTATTTATTTTTGTTACATCTCCGCTAGCAAATGTTAAAGGAAACCCTTTTTACTTTATTAGAAAAGTTTATTTTTGAAGATTCATCGGTTGCGTACTGTTGCTCACGTGAATTGGCGCACGGCCCGTAGAAGACCCATTTATTATAACAGGGCAGCTCTTAACGATCTACTATTTTTTATTTTATCTAAGTTATCCTTACAGCTTATCAGGATGAGATCTTCTTAATCAGTTTAACTGGAACACATATTTAATTCTTAAAATTAAGGCACTAATCTGCCACAGTTAACTCTATAGTTTAAATAAAACATTGCTCTGTGGCAGCAAAATTAATTCTTTAGTCAATTATGATACTTAAATTGCACTTAAGAGGAGCCTTATGCCTGAATAAAGGATTATCGTGATATGATAAATATGCTTTTGCTAATAAGAAACGAACAATCGTAGTTGATTTCGGCTCAACCTTAGGCTACCCCTTATTTTCTTAGTATAAGAGTATAACTTATTGCAAATAAGTAGGTTATAGAAAATTATTATTATAATATGCCTTGCTATCCTATTTCTGGTAAGCCCCTTAATATCTACCGGCACTCTAATAATGTGAAGCTGTTTATTAATATGTTTTTTCATTAATTTTCAGCCCCATGAAAATTGGCTGATCGTTGTTAGTTTCTTTAACCTAAACATAGACCTCCTATCTTGAAGAATAGTTACACTTACACTTTTTATGGCTAGTGTCCTTATGTGTGTAATTAAGAAAGTCTCATTTGAACAAGCTAACTCTCTCACCAAACTAGTTCTAATAGTAAATTTGGTTTCAACATTAACATTTTTATCATCTTCTTACCTTATATTTTATTTTATATTTGAAATATCAATTGTGCCCATTGCTCTAATCATTTTAGGTTGAGGCTATCAGCCAGAACGTTTTCATGCTATGATAGCTATAACGTTGTACACAATAATTTGCTCGTTACCACTTCTTATAATGATCTCAGTACTCACAAATAAATTTATCACCGATATAAACTCAGATCTGACTTCTTCAGGAAGATTTTTCACCTTGTTTTTGCTATTAAAAGTTTTTCTAACACTAAGATTTTTAGTAAAATTCCCTATATTTTTTGTACATTTATGGCTTCCTAAAGCTCATGTTGAAGCCCCTGTAATAGGCTCAATACTCTTAGCAGCTATCCTGTTAAAATTGGCGGGTTTAGGATTATGACGCTTTAGAAAGCTCTTGCAAAGAAGCCAAATACTGAGATTTATACAGAGAACTGCACTCCTAGGAGGAGCAGTAGTAGGGATCCTCTGTCTTCGTCAAATAGACATAAAAATTATAATTGCTTACTCATCTGTAAGGCACATAAGATTTGTGATTGCTCTGATACTTAATCTAACTAAGCTAAGATTTATTGCTTCCCTGATGATTATAGTCTCGCATGGGGTATCCTCGTCTATTATATTTGCAAGAGCAAATTTTATTTATGAAATACTACACTCTCGGAATCTAAGCCTTATTAATGGGCTACTCAGGAATTGGCCTAAGTTTTCTTTTTTTTGATTTATTGCGTGTGCAGGCAATATAGGAACCCCACCTACTTTAAATTTCTTTTCTGAGGTCTGGGGGTTAGTGGTTCTAGCCAGCACTAATTTAATGCTAATTGTAAGCGTAGGTCTAGTGACTTTTTTTGCAGTAGCTTTCACGTTAGTTATCTACGCAAGGTCATCTCAAGGCCAGTTTTCTAGTCAAATTCTATTTTTTGAAAAAGAAACACATAGCACTATTTTATGCAGTGGCGTCCATTCATGGTTTATCGTCGTAATAATGCTTCTATTCATATAATTTATATATTTTTAAGACTTAGGTTTCTAAGAGGCACAGTCGTTTTTATTATAGCATTATTAATATTTATTTTAAAAAATAAATCTTTTCAAGATTTAGAAAAACTAAGGCCCTTTGAATGTGGGTTTATTCCCAAAGAGCCAGCTCGCAGTCTCTTCTCAATACATTTTTTTTTAATCGCCATTCTTTTTCTTATTTTTGACGTAGAGCTCGTTATTTTATTCCCCCTATTTTCTACTTTTTTTTGAAACAGAATGAGCTCTGCTATTTTTGTTACTCTGCTTTTAATTTTAATTGCAGGACTTTTGTACGAGTGGGCGCATGCTATGTTAGACTGGTCTAATTTGAAATAAAGCTTTAGCGTTTTGTTGTTAACAAAAAGAAGGAAAAATCCTATTTAAGCTAGGAAACTGTCCTTAAACTTATTTTCAAAATAAGTGTTATAGCTTTAATACGTAGAACGTACATACGCAGAAACACATATGTATAAAGAAAACTACTTTAGATAGAAAATCTAATATGTAAACACCTTTTATAGCATCTTTAACTTGACAAGCTACTATTTTATTAAACTAATTCATTGAAAAACAACTTAAACTTCCAAAGCTTATATTATATTTTAACTATTTTTAGGAGCGTAGACTTCTAAAGGTTATGAGCCTTTAAGCTTAAATAGCTTATCTGAAAACAAGTAAATTTTAGGACAAGAGTTGTACCTATGAGTCAAAGGGGGAAAATTGTGAGATAACTCTAATGCAGATGAGGTAGACTTAAAACAGATTACAGGCCGATGAGAAGATAGGCCCTCTCACAAAATAAACATGAAAAAAAACACTGATACCGTAGTTACCAAAGACCCCATTCTAGCTACAATATTTCAAGTAATAAGTATATCAGGGTAATCTGAGTAACGACGAGGTATCCCTGCAAGTCCAAGAAAGTGTATTGGAAAGAATGTTACATTGACACCAACAAACATCACAAAAAATTGAATTTTTAACCACTGAACATTTATTGAAAGTCCTGTAATTAGGGGAAATCAATTTACTAGTCCCGCTATTAAAGCAAATACTGCCCCTATCCTCAGAACATAATGAAAATGTGCAACTACATAATAAGTATCGTGTAAAACAATGTCTAAAGAAGAATTTGCCAGAATAATTCCTGTGAGCCCGCCTAAAGTGAATAAAAACACAAATCCAAGTGCTCACAGTAATGAAGGCCTAAAACTTATTCGTATACCATAAAAGGTACCTAGCCATCTAAAAATTTTAATTCCTGTAGGAACCGCAATAATTATGGTAGCTGTAGTAAAGTAAGCCCGAGTGTCAGCGTCTATTCCTACGGTGAATATGTGGTGTGCTCAAACTACAAAGCCAAGCACACCAATTGCTGCTATAGCATAAACTATCCCTAAGACCCCAAAAGGTTCTTTTTTAAAAGTTTCTTGTCTCACTACATGAGAAATAAGACCAAACCCCGGTAAAATTAAAATATAGACCTCAGGGTGACCAAAAAATCAAAATAGATGCTGGTAAAGCACGGGGTCCCCTCCTCCCCTAACGTCGTAAAAACTAGTATTTAGATTACGATCTGTTAATAACATAGTAATAGCTCCAGCTAATACTGGTAAAGACAGAAGAAGAAGTACTGCCGTAATTAAAACAGATCAAACAAATAGGGGTATTTTATCTAGTTCTATGCCTAAGGAGCGTAAGTTAGCGACAGTTCTAATAAAATTTACTGCCCCAAGCAACGAGGAAATACCAGCTAAATGAAGAGAAAAAATAGCAAAATCCACTGACGGCCCTCCATGAGCTAAATTACTTCTCAGGGGAGGATACACTGTTCACCCTGTTCCTGCCCCGCTTTCTACCATACCGCTCATTAGTAGTAGCCCAAGTGCAGGCATTAAAAACCAAAAGCTTATGTTATTTAACCGAGGAAAAGCTATATCTGGAGCTCCAAGTATTAGAGGAACTAGCCAGTTGCCAAACCCTCCAATAAGAATAGGTATTACTATAAAAAAAATTATGATAAAGGCATGAGCAGTGACTACAACATTGTAAATTTGATCGTCTCCAATCAGCCTCCTAGGTCTTCCTAGCTCTAGACGAATAAGTATTCTGAGAGAGGTTCCCACTAGGCCGGATCAGCCCCCCGCTAATATGTATAATGTGCCAATGTCCTTATGATTACAGGACCCTAGCCATTTGCTGCTTATCACCATTAGAAAGTATTTCAAATTTTATTTAAATAATAATTAATTTTCGTGCATAAACGTTTAATCCTTAAACTTGAGATCAACTTGTCTGGGCTAACCCTTGTTACCCTAGGAATATCTCTTCCTAGGTGCTAAGTTATTTATATAGCTACCAGCTCAAGTCAGGAGTCTAGTCTAAATAGCAATTGTAGCACTAAGTAGGCTAAATCTAATTCTTGGCTTCATCTAGGTTTACGGTATTAATCTTTTCAAAACAAAAAATTAAACTAACCAATAAACCTCTCTTTAATTGCCCGTTAGACTGCGCATGGCCTCTAACTAGGACACAACTTTTGGCCCTAAGCCCCACTTATTATGTTGGTATGCGGAGATCTTTATACTCTTAGCTCAAATTTATTTTATTTGCTACGCAAGCTAAATGCCCAAACTGTTGTTAAGTAACCTACTTTTTAAAATCCGGGCACACATAGTCTTTATAAACAATTTATATTAAGTATAAAACTTTCTATTATCTAACACTATAGCCAGCGTATTTCAAAAATACTAACAGTGTCTAAGCCACAGATTATTACTCCAATAACCCCTAAGACACCAATCAACACTTAGCAAAGATTGCGTGTATCAACGTATTTTCTAACCTGTGTTTAGCTTACTTCATTAGTAGCAATAGTGTAAATCTTTACACAACGTAGCAAATTATATAATTATCTAAAATATTGTTTTAATATGCAAGTTGCGTTAGAAATGTTTTTATGATTAGGGTTAATGCCAATTATATTAATTGTTCGTTTGCCGGGTACGCACCTTCCTAATATGCTTAAATTATAAGCCAGCCCACAGGTCAAGCCACTTATTTGGTATTTAAGTATAATCTACACATTGCGCAGGCTGACGTAACTACTTGGTTAAACTTTACTAAGACTTCTAATCTTTAAAAGGCGAAACACTCGTCAAGTTCTACTAATTGAAACCAGCCCCTGAAATTCCTTTTACACAACATATAATCTTTACTCGTCGACAGCTTACGATTGAAGCCCGAATTCGTTAAATTAAGTAAACAAATATCTCTCTGTTTTTAGCCTAGATAAGCTCTCTTGGCACACAAATTTAAGACACTCAACTGTGGTAGATTAAGCGATTTCTCAAATTTGCCATGAGCACAGTTTTGTGAATAATTTAAATTTACTACCAAATTTATCTTTCACCTAATCGCTAAATCAGTCTATTTAAAGCCATAAATAATCTCTAAGCTTCAACTGAATCACCTAACCGCCCCTAGTATGCAACTCTGTGTTTAACCGAAGTTAGGATTTAATCAGGCCTTGCATAATCTAGAAGTAGTCTGCTGACACTCTCTGACAGCGCTGTAAGAAACTAACTCAAATGCCAATTTATATAAAATATATGCAAAAGTTTATTAAAGTGTGCACAAATTGAACTATGAATGTTTAATTATTTATATAAATATCAATTATTAAAATTTAATGCTTACTAGGTCACACATGGGTTTCCTTACATACTTAGATAAAAATAACCCGCAGCCCATGCCATTTATCTACTAGATAAAGCCTCAATCCAACAGAGAGGCTCAATTTAACTGATGAATTAAACTTTAGTGACGCTACTAGTTTCAAATAAAATACTGCTCAAGTTGGACTAACGAAGAAACTAATGTCTTAAACTAAGCCTGAAAATAAGTATGTCATATAGCTTATGTACAATTCGCAGCTTTAACCCAGCTTGCTAGATTAAACACACAAAAGCCTCTGGAGCCTCTTAGCCCAAATTACGTTTGTTTGCCGTGAAAGCTAGGTATTAAAAAAAATAACTAAATTACGGGCTTCTCGAAAATACAACGATGTGCATAGTATTTATCAACAATTTATAATAAATGTCAAATCTGATCCACCACTCTTACCACCTAGTTGATGAGTCCCCATGACCACTAATGGCATCTTTAGGCGCTCTTCTGATCACAACCGGGCTATTAAAATGATTTCATTTGTACTCCCCTAGACTACTAGCTATTGGGCTCTCTGTGACCCTTTTAGTTATAGCTCAATGATGAAATGATGTTGCTAAAGAAGGAACACTCATTGGCCAACATTCAATATTTGTTGAACTAGGTTTACGATACGGAATAATTTTATTTATTGTCTCGGAAATTTTATTCTTTTCTTCATTTTTCTGAGCTTTTTTTCACAATAGCTTAGCTCCAGCTCCAGAAATTGGGTCCACCTGGCCTCCTTTAAGAATCAGTCCTTTTAACCCTACGGAGGTTCCCCTTCTTAACACCCTAGTTCTTTTAAGGTCCGGAATTAGTGTAACGTGAGCCCATCATGCCTTAATAGTTAATAACCACTCTAAGGCTTATTTAGGGCTCCTAGTGACTATTATTTTAGGTTTTTATTTCACCTGCTTGCAAGCCTTAGAATACTACGAGGCCTCATTCAGCTTAGCCGATAGAATCTATGGATCAACTTTTTTCATTACTACAGGGTTTCATGGACTACATGTAATTATTGGTTCCTTATTTCTCTTAGTTTGCCTCTTACGAATGAAAAAAGCACACTTTAGAATAAGCCACCATTTCGGTCTTGAGGCCGCAGCCTGATACTGACATTTTGTTGATGTAGTATGGCTATTTCTTTACGTTGTGATTTATTGATGAGGGGGTTTATAGTACTCTTTAGTATAAATATTACATTTCAGTTACAATGAATACTTTATAGTTTAATAAGAACACAAATTTTGTAAATTTGAAGTACCATTTAGCTTAAAAGCTTAAATTAAACCTCCTTTATGCTTCATGAATCTAACAATCAACCTCAGATATTAACCTTTTTCCAGTAATTGTTCAATAAAGTAAAGCTAGTGCCAGCAACTGCGGTTACACTATCTTAACGTTAATTCAGTGTAGTGAATAATTTTTATTAACATCGGTAAAATGATACCTATAAAAATCTTCTAATTTCGTAGTCCCTCGTGAAATTGGATTAGTACCCAATTACTCTTAAAAATAACCAGGTATTTCCAAAACCTAATTTAAATGATTGTATTAATTTTAAATAGAGAAATTTGTCATTAGATAACCCCCAATAGTGTCTAAAGATTATTTGCTTATGTGTGACTGTGAAAGGAAATTTCTTAAAATCACCTTATTCTCAAGTTTTCATATAGTCTAAGCTTCAAAGATGAATTGCAGTCTCAATATTACAAAAAATTAAAAAAAATAGGATTTATAAGTAAACAAAAAATTTTGAATTTTAAATTAATAAATACATATTGTCCGTCACTCTCACTGAGATAAGTCGTAGCAAAGTAAGTTTAACAGAAGTTGACCTTTGATTTATACTAATAATAGTAGCCCCTAAAGTTCTAATAAAGAAAATTTTTTTCAAGTTTACTTTTCTTCAAATACTATTTGGCTGCATACTGGCTATAGTTAGAAAATCCCCAATAAGAATTGTCTTATGATTAATTTGGAGTGCTTTTTTTCTAGGGCTAAGATCATGATTTAGATTTTCTAAATGATTGGGGTTTAGAATTATTTTAATTTACTTAGGAGGAATAATGGTAATTTTTCTTTATATTACATTTTTAGCTACCAATTTAAAAATAACTCTCCCTAAAAAAAATAAAATTATTACTCTTGTAATTCTTGTTTTAAGATTAACCCCTATCCCACTTCAATATATAGATGTCAAAGACAATATCCCGCTTAGCCTCTATAAGCTCATAAATAATCAAATTCTGCTTTTTTTAATTGTCTATTTATTATTAACTCTCCTAGTAGCTGTGAAACTAACAGAAAACTTCAAAGGTGCTTTAATTAAGAAATTTTAATTTTTGCTAGAGTGATAGTCCTCTACCTGTGAAACCTGTTTTACTCGACCCAGGAATTAAGGTTTTGAGGCCTCATTCTACTTATTGCGCTAATTTCGTGAAAGATGTATCTAGAGGCCAACAAGGTTTTATCTATTCTGTTAATACTTGAATTCTATGCATTAACAATTCTAGGGTCTATCTTATGAACCATAGAACCTTCATTTATCTCAGAAACACTGATTTTTACACTTTTGACAGTATTTGTATGTGAGGCTAGTATTGGCTTAAGTATTCTCGTCAGACTGATTCATAACACTGGCTCAGAAATAATTCAAATGTTACATTTTAAGTTAATAAAACTAAGTGCCTTCAAAGCTCTCAATGATAACCAAATACTGCCTTAGTATAAAAATTATATTTAATTTCCAATTAAAAGAGTTACTTTGGCAGAATAGTGCACTAAATTTAGAATTTAGATATAGACTTCTAAATAGAAATAAAGTTTTTACCTTTTACTAGAGGCATACTCCTATTACATCCCACAGATATCTCCCAGAAGCTGACTCATATTATTTATAACTAGGGTGGCTTTATTAATTATCACCATACAAAAAATCTCTTTAATAAAATAACAAGTAACCTATTTTCTTCTTTCGAGCCCTCTTCATGAGCTTCATTAAACTTAAATTGAATGTCTCTGCTAATTGTTATGCTAGCCTTCCCGTCTATCTTATGAAGCTCACATAACCAATCTGTAACTATTATGACAATAGTAACAACCTACATTACAAAAGAATTTAAAATATCCGTTAATCCCGGGTCTCTCCCAGGAATGCTGGTCATCCCTCTAACACTGTTTTTTTTTATTTTTATAAATAACTTTTTCGGCTTATTTCCATTTATTTTCACAGCATCGACTCACCTGAGAATTACTATTAGGCTGGCAGCACCTCTTTGAATTGGACACACAATTCTTAGAATTGTTAAAACCCCACAATTAGTTCTTTGCCACTTGGTCCCTTTAGGCACTCCGCTTCTATTAACCCCCTTTATGGTTATTATTGAAATAGTGAGAAACATAATTCGACCATTAGCCCTAGCAGTGCGATTAGCAGCTAACATAATTGCCGGCCATCTTTTACTTACTTTATTAGCCAATCATTCTGTTAATAGGAGATTTTCTACCTTGATAGTTGTTCTTAATCTTCTGATTGCTTTATGCGTGCTAGAGTCTGCAGTTAGAATTATTCAAAGGTTCGTGTTCAGAATCCTATCAACTCTGTATATTAATGAGGTCAATTCCCCAAAAATTAGTTAAACTTAACTTTGCCTTAACATGTAAAAATTCTTAGTCTGGTGCATCATACTTTAACAAAAATTCCACGTACATTGTTCTCGAAAGAAAAAGGTAAGATAATTTTCTAATTTTTTTAAAAATAAACAAAATTTTCTAGAAATGATATGTTTTCAATTTTTCTAATCTGGTAGCTTCAATAAAATTCAATTTGATAAATAGAATAAAAGTAAAATTTTAGGGTAAGCCTAAAATAGCCCCATTTTCCTTAATGACAAAAATAACAAAGTTTAATCGCTCAACTTCAAAAATTAAATTTCTTAATTCCAAAGCTTTAAAACAACAATCCAACCATGATAAAATTAATAAACTCTCTGAACCTTATGTTAACTATCCCTTTAATCTCTTCACAAAAAAAAAAGCTAAATACTCCTAATATTCTAGCCTGTTTCCCAAAAACATAGCTTTTCAGTGAGACCTGCCCAGTGAACATTTAACGGCCGCTTTGCGCTAAGGTAGCATAATAATTTGTATCTTAATTGGATGCTCGAATAAACGGTCATTCTAGAAATATTTATTTCGCTAATTTCACTAACTTGATTTTAAAAAGAAATCTTTTTAATCTATATTTAGACGAGAAGACCCTAAAATTTATAATTAAAATTTCATAAAAAACCTATAATTGGGGAAATAAAATTATCTAATAAATTCAATCCTGAAAATAACTGAACTTTTTGAATTAAATGAAAAAATACTTTAGGGATAACAGCATAATTTTACCAAGAGCTCTAATCAGCAGTAAAGTTTATGACCTCGATGTTGAATTAAGAAAAGTCTAGCGCAAAAGCTCAAGGCTGAAAGTCTGTTCGACTTAAATTTCTTACATGATTTGAGTTCAAATCGACGAAAGTCAGATTGGTTTCTATCTAATATTTTTATTATTTTTTACAGTACGAAAGGAACTAAAAAAAAATTATTAAAATGACAAAATTCAAGATACTCTTTAAATCCTATAACTCCTGAACCAAACTTTTTAGTAGTAGTTGGATCCTAAAACTCTCGACCCTATTGATTTTTACTATTTTGCAATGATGATAGCTATTCTATCGTAGAATACTTAATAAAAGTAATCTTCTAGTACCCCCCCCCCCTTCAATGAAACTTAATGTCATAAAGCAAATAAATGATTTTCAGCAACCTACAGTGGCCGTTCTTATTGATTGCCGATGCTTGCTCTGTAGCAACCGAAGAAGTTACTCAGAGGGCTCAAGATTATAGTGAGGCTACAGTCAATCTATGAGAAGCAATAGAATTATTTGAGCTCACTCAAAGCTTAAATAAATCTCAACCTCAAAATTTTCTCGTAATAGTTAAAATACGAAATACCCAGAAAAGCTCATAATCAAGGCTAACGACCTAAGAGTGCAAATCCACTATCCGTAGCTGGGCAAAGTGTGATACTAGAAATATAAGACCACCCAACAGGCTAACCCAATATTAAACAGGCACTATAGGCTAAATTAACTACACCCCTCAAAATTCGTAAACGATAATGCTTCCTAAGCTATTTAGTACTTTTTTGACTAATGTCCCTAAATATACTAAGTAGAAAATAAGGTAATGAATTAATATTAAATTCCTCAAAACAATACTAAATTAATTTCTAGCCCTAGTCAAGCCTACTTCAAGATCTACAGGTAATTTTATTATTTGTTTTTCTTTAGTAATAATAGGTACCTTTAGTATATACGAAATAAGATGACTATGGCAAAATATTTTTCTTGTAAATCTCACTAATAACTCATCTCTATCTACTCAGCCTACTCACTAAACAGTTCTTAAAATTCCTAATTTCTATGACACCTTTTTATTACCCACCCTCGTTAGGTTAAAAAAAAAACAACTTATTCAGGATGATAGTTATTTACTGACCAATAATTAAACCAACATTCACTAGATAGTACTATCTGTTGGCAATCCCCAATAATTGACTTATGTGCCCCACTCGCCTACCCCGCAAAATAAAGCTTAACATAAATGCCTACAACTGCTAGTTGTACAAAGCCTAATCAATAAATAGGCTATTTGCAATTAATTCACTTTCAAGTAGCAGCCTTCCTAGCTTGTAGAGTTAGCTAATTCATTAAATATTATTCCACGCTAGTCGCTACAATAATTAGGCACTCTAGTGATAATTACTAATCACTAAGTTAACTTTATTATATTGAAATTAATGATAGTCAAGAATTAAGTATAACTGCACCATATGAACTCTTACTACATCTATGGCCCGGTTTAACGCATAGAGGATGGGGTAGGGAGAAAAAGAGAAAATAGGATTTAAATGTTAATAGATAAATCAGCTTCTGACGGTATATGCCTATTTTGACGATTCGAATGTTCACCTCCACCGTGGGG
>JAAUYL010088030.1_pt1 | contig 16290 bp, 15 predicted proteins | sample 7278011 | NCBI WGS metagenome assembly JAAUYL01 (sample SAMN14350225, study PRJNA611818) | marine sediment metagenome | isolation source: surface marine sediment (1.8m) | place: French Polynesia: Moorea | collected 2018-08
CCTTGGGCCGCGTGGCTGTCAACGGCTGATTGGGTGTTGGAATGTCCTTGTTTGGCAATCAAGCGATCATTTGCCAATGGATTGTCCGACCCAGGATAGGATGCCGTAATCGAGTTCGCATTTCCCGCATACAGGCAGGTCGATGATATAAATAACCCAAATAACAACATTAAAAAAAGGATGGCCGCTTTTAAACTAAATCGCATTTACCAGCTCCTTTTGAGGAAAACGAATTGACCGCAGCGTCATCATGCAACACTCCAATTTCTGTCAACAATCACCTATTATTTCGATCCATTAAAAATGCCAATCTAAAAAAGAATCGCAACTTATTGATCGCTCGGCCGTCAACAGGTCAAGTAGTCAGCTGTATTTGTAGAAGAAAAGGAAATCCTTGGATCGAGGAATCGAAAGGCAATTCAACAAATATACACCTATATGTCAAGTCGGTAGTTATCGAACAACCAATTATTGGGACCAACCAGGCATATTTAGCCACAGCGACCTGGGAAAAAATCGCTTGTGATAACCCACCGTAAGCATAATCCTTTAACCCTGTTGACCGGCAATTGACATTTGTGAGGTCGTCAACTAAATAGCCTAAATATACTTACAGGAAAGGAGTCATGTTATCGAAGTCATTACTGATATTCAAAAAATGCATGCGGTCGTGTCAGCCAGTCGCCTAAAGGGGCAGACAATTGTTTTAGTACCGACCATGGGTTTTTTGCATGAAGGGCATCTGTCGCTGGTGCGTCAAGGGCGCAAGCTGGGAAACCAATTAATTGTTAGCATATTTGTTAACCCGACCCAATTTGGCCCCAATGAGGACTTTGAGGACTATCCTCGCGATTTTAACCGGGATGTTCAAATGGTAGCACAAGAAAACGCCGATATCGTTTTTGCCCCGGAAGCAGCGGATATTTATCCAGCGAACTTTCAAACCTTTGTAAATACGACAAACCTATCCAACAAACTATGCGGCTTAAGTCGACCCTCTCATTTCAAAGGGGTTACAACGGTCGTTGCCAAACTATTTAACATCGTACAGCCGCATATTGCTATCTTTGGTAAAAAGGACTTTCAACAATTAATCATTATTCGCCAAATGGTGTGCGATTTGAATTTCGATATCAAAATTATAGGTGCCGCCACTGTTCGTGAATCTGATGGATTGGCAATGAGCTCCCGTAACACCTATTTGAGCCAGCGCCAGCGATCATCAGCCCCCGCACTGTATCAGGCGCTGCTTAACGCTCAAAAAATGGTAAATGCTAACATTAAAAAGACATCAACGCTTATACAGAAAACAACTCAATTTATTGAAGCCCGTCCCGAAACCCAAATCGATTATATCGCGATCTGCGATCCGCGAACATTGGAAGACGTAAAACTTGTCAAGCAGCCGGCGCTAATGGCGCTAGCTGTTAAAATCGGACGCACTCGCTTAATTGACAATATGATCTTGACGCCGTAAAATAATTTGAAGTATACCCCCTGCTTCAATATAAATTTGGATATTTCAGTAAATAGGCACAGGAGACGCTAAATGAGCGAGGAACAATTCTTTTTTACATCCGAATCAGTAACCGAGGGCCATCCGGATAAAGTGGCGGATGCAATTTCCGATTCGATTCTGGATGCCATTATGACCAAAGACAAAAACTGCCGGGTGGCCTGTGAAACATTGGTCACCACGGGCTTAGCCTTTATCGCCGGAGAAATCACCACCGAGTGTTATGTGGATATGCCCACCATTGTGCGCGACACCATTCGAGATATCGGCTATTGTTCCTCGCAAATGGGCTTTGATTGCCAGACCTGTTCGGTGATTACCAGCATTGATCGCCAATCACCTGATATCGCCCAGGGGGTGAACACCGGTGAAGGATTGTTCAAAGAGCAAGGGGCCGGGGACCAGGGGCTCATGTTTGGCTATGCCACCGATGAAACCCCGGAACTGATGCCGATGCCGATTACCTTTGCCCATAAGTTGTGCAAACGATTGGCCACGGTGCGTAAAAACGGTGCCCTGGATTTTCTACGACCTGACGGTAAATCCCAGGTAACCATCGAATATCTAAATGGCCAACCGCAACGGGTCGACACCGTGGTGGTCTCTACGCAGCATAAACCCGATGTCGGCTACGAAGATTTAAAGGAAGCGGTGATTGAGGAAGTCATCAAAAACGTCATTCCCAAAGAATTGATAGACGGTGATACCAAGTATTATATTAACCCCACGGGCCGGTTTGTGGTGGGAGGTCCCATGGGAGATTGCGGCCTAACCGGTCGTAAAATCATTGTGGATACTTACGGGGGCCAGGGCAGCCATGGCGGCGGGGCTTTTTCAGGCAAAGATCCATCCAAGGTGGATCGCAGTGCTTCCTATATGGGCCGTCACATTGCTAAAAATGTGGTGGCGGCCGGATTGGCCAAAAAGTGTGAGGTTCAAATCGCCTATGCCATCGGTGTGGCCCAACCGGTGTCGCTGATGGTGGATTTGATGGGCACCGGTGCCATCGCCAAAGATCGCGTAAAAGAAATTATTAGAGAGATATTTGACCTCAGACCAGCGGCCATTATCGAATACTTAGATTTGCTGCGTCCCATTTATCGGAAAACGTCGGCCTATGGACATTTTGGGCGCAGTGAACCGGAATTCAGCTGGGAAAAAACCAACATCTAATGCTTTGCTACCAATTGATTTGTCGCTGCCCTACAAGGTGGCGGACATTTCACTAGCCGAACTGGGCAATAAAGAGATGGCGCTTTCGGAAAACGAAATGCCCGGGCTTATGGCCATTCGTGAAAAATACGGATCGCAAAAGCCCTTGAAGGGCCTAAAAGTCATGGGCAGTCTTCACATGACTATCCAAACGGCCATGTTGATTGAAACCCTTAAAGTACTGGGTGCCGATATTCGGTGGGCGTCCTGTAACATTTTTTCAACCCAAGATCATGCCGCGGCCGCCATTGCCGCCAATGGTTCGGCGGCGGTCTATGCCTGGAAAAATGAAACCCTGGAAGAATACTGGTGGTGCACCGAACAAGCCCTGACATGGCCTGACGGCAGCGGTCCGGATCTGATTATCGATGACGGTGGGGATGCCACCATGATGATCCATCAGGGGGTTGCAGTTGAAAAAGATCCTGCACTGCTGGATCAAGATTACGACAACCGTGATATGCAGTGTCTCATGGATCGGCTGGCAATTAGTTATCAAAACGATGCGCAGCATTGGACCAAAGTGGCTTCCAAAATCAAGGGCGTTTCCGAAGAAACCACCACCGGTGTGCACCGGCTGTATCAATTGGAAAAAGATGGTGCGTTGTTGTTTCCTGCCATCAATGTAAACGATTCGGTTACCAAATCAAAGTTTGACAATTTGTATGGTTGCCGCGAATCGTTGGCAGACGGCATCAAGCGCGCCACCGACACCATGATTGCCGGCAAGGTAGTGGTTGTTGCAGGTTACGGTGATGTCGGCAAAGGCTGCGCTCAGTCCATGCGTGGTTTTGGTGCCCGGGTGATTGTTACTGAAGTCGATCCGATCTGTGCTCTGCAGGCGGCCATGGAAGGCTACGAAGTCATGACCATGGAGCAGGCTACCGCCGTTGGCGATATTTTTATTACCGCTACCGGATGCATTGATGTCATCACTGGCGCGCACATGGAAATGATGAAAGATGAGGCCATTGTGTGCAATATTGGTCATTTCGACAATGAAATTCAAATGACCTACCTTGAAAACACTCCAGGCTGTAAAAAAACCCCCATCAAAGCGCAAGTGGATAAATGGAGCCTGAAGTCGGGAAGGTCCATCGTCATTTTAGCGGAAGGTCGCCTGGTCAATTTAGGCTGTGCCACCGGCCATGCCAGTTTTGTGATGAGCAACAGCTTCACCAATCAATGTCTGGCACAAATTGAACTGGCTGGCAGTTCACATGCAAAGCGTGTCTATACCCTGCCTAAAAAATTGGATGAAGAAGTGGCCCGGCTGCACTTGGGCAAATTGGGGGCCAAGCTAACGACCTTAACCAAGGAACAGGCCGATTACTTGGGCGTCTCCATGGAAGGGCCTTTCAAGCCGGATTTTTATCGGTATTAAATGCAGATAAAAAAAGCGCCGTGGTCATTGGCAACGCCGGCGAAAAATGGGTATAGATGAATGTATCGCAAAAGCCTTTTGGAAGGCGTTTCTGATATTATCTCGCGTTCAGATTTTTCCAGTTTGACATGCAGCTGTCAACAGATTAGCAGCCCTAATCTATTACGATAACAACCCGACATTCTTTCAAGAGGGTCAAATGTGCCGATGCATCTCGTATCTGAGTTGCATCGGCATTGCTAATGATGACATTTGAACGCCCTGGACCTTTGGCACGCAGCGCTTTTACAATCATAGGATTACCTGCCACCCGCGCATCTTGCCTAGCCGCCTGCAAATTGTTGGTATAGCCACACATACCCCGCTGCACCGCAAATTCACGGCTGACATAACTAGCACCATAAACTTCTTCCCCGTTTTCATCGAATATCGTTACAGACATTGCCGGAGCTAAATTTATGTTGGTGGCATCCACAACAATACCGGTAAAGGCAATTTTTGACCGGATTTGGCCTGCAGATTGGGTGTTTTGGATCGCATTTTCTGATGATCCCACCGGCTTGATATCTTCTATCTGTTGTATTTGTTCCGGCAACACTAATTGGGCAAATCCACCCCTTAGACTCATTTGTACTTTAACAGTTGCGGCACCATCAGATAAAAATTGCTGATCGATTATTTTGGCATTATTAATCATGGTATTTAGTTTGGTCTTGATTTGGGGGTCCTTAATACCCACATCATAAACAGTCGTCACAGCATTGATACGTAGCAGTTTAACTGCGTTGGCCAATGTTTCCAAAGCCGCACGTCGTGCTGTATGAAAAGCTCTTTGTCGCGCCTGAGGTTTATCTCGGAACTTTTCTTCGGCCACAGCAACGCCACGGGCTTGAGCTATACCATCCGTCCAATTGATCAGGCCGTTTTTTTGAACCTCCACAATGATCTTGTTAAGACCACAAGTTCCATTGTCTGGATGCCCACCAAGTAAAACCAATAACGACAGCAAAAAGACGATCGGTGCCTTGGATAAATATTTCCGGTGACCTAACAACAACATTGCATTACTCCGCAAGCAGATCAAAATCCGTCAGGCTTGATTAGGTAAAATTTGAGCTGAAATTTCAGACTGAAAAAATTAAGGGCGAAAACCAATCATTATTCTTTGCGTGAAAAGTAACTCTGAAGTCGTCCTCGGCTCAAATATGGTTTTTAAAAGACCCATAGCAGTGAGCGGTTTCAAAATTGATAGGCCCCATCAATCCAATAAAGGTAATGTTAAAGGGAATTTATCTAATCATATTGACCATTTTAAATTTTATAGTGTAAGACCTCTTACAAGTCAATGCATGACAACCAAAGATCTTACTCTAATTTTTTCAAACACTAATTGTTTCTATGGATCGCATCATCGGATACATCGGCCGCCAAGCTATTGATTCAACCAATCACATCATTCATTTGGCAGCGTTTAGTTTTTGCATTATCAAACAATTTTTTAAACCTTCGCGTGCCGGCCGAACTGTGGTGCACCACATCGCCCTGGAACAAATCTATTATACCGGGGTGCAGGCCCTTCCAATCTTAATTCCCACCTCACTGCTAATCGGCGGAACGCTGATTATTCAATTTTCTAAAATATCGGGCCAGTATGAACTCGGTAAAACCGTTGTTATTTTGGTTTTACGTGAACTCGGACCCATGCTTATCGCCTTTTTGGTTATTTTGCGGTCAGCAACTGTCGTCACAATTGAAATTAGCCAAATGAATGCCTTGAATGAAATTGATGCCATTGAAATGGCCGGGCTCGATCCGTTAAGAATTATTTGCGTTCCACGCATTATCGGTATCACCGTTGCTGTCTTGGGGTTGTATGTGGTTTTTGCCATTTTATCGATTATCGGCGGTTTTTTTATCATATGGGCGGGTACTGATATATTTTTAGGCAATTTTCTGGACCAAATCGGAAAAGCCATTACACCTGCCGATATGATTGTGGGCATCGGCAAGGTTTTATGGTTTGGTATAACCATTACGATCACATGCTTGTATCATGGACTTAGAAAAGAAAAACGCATCACTGATATCCCGGTTATTGCCTCACGGGCGGGTATCGAATGCTTTTTTTACTGCCTTTTGATCAATGTTTTGATATCGACTGTTTACTACCTATAAAAAACGGCATGCCAATTGATTGAACTAACCAACTACATGTTAGCCCCGCAAAGAGCCGGCAACGGTCTCAAGCCATTTACACTATTGATTGAAAAGGGCGAAGTCTATAGCATTGACACCGATTCTTCCTTGGATGCCCATCTGCTTTTAAAAGCCCTGGCACTGTTAGAGCTTCCTTTGAGCGGTGGTTATCGGTTTATGGCCAAAGCTATCGATTTTTCAAGCTATCGCAAACTGCTTCCTTTCAAAAAGCGGATTGCCTACATCGCATCCGATTCCGGTATCCTCAGCAACCGCACCATCAAAGAGAACCTACTGTTTATGCGCTATTGCTATGAAAATTCACTCAATTTGGAATTAGACCAAAATACCCAGCAATTGTGCCACATATTCAAACTGACCGAAAAACTGGACAAGCGCCCGACGGAAATGAATCTCCGCGATGTCCGCATTGCAGTGGCGATTCGTGAGTTGATTAAATCGCCACAGTTGATTTTACTTGAGCGACCCGAAGACTTTATCGCTCACAAGCAATTTGAAAGATTTGAAAGCGTTTTGGCAGATCTTTTGACCACCAAACTGCCCCTTGTATTCCTATCGTGGAACAAGCGGTTTGTGAAACGTTTCGCAACTCTAAAAATAAAAATCAAAAATGGACAGTTAACATACGCATAGGATTAAAAAAGACCTCTTTTTTTATTCATCATGAAACTAATCTTTGATCGTAACGAAAAAATTGTAGGTGTCTTCATTCTTGGCATTTTAATATTAATGGTAACGACTTTGATTATTGTTGGTCGCGGCAAAGACTGGTTTAAAAAATACGTCACCTATTATACCGTTTTTAATGAAACGTATAATCTGAAAGAAGGGGCGCCGGTAAAACTTTACAAGGCGGATATCGGCAAAGTAACCAAAATTACCGTCGAAGAAGATAAGGTTAAAGTCAGACTGGCCATCCTAGAAGCATATGCCTCCCGCATCCACACCGACACAGTTGTTAGTGTGGAAAGCCCAACTTTTATCGGATCAGAATATGTTGCGATTCGGCCGGGGCGATCAGATTCGCCCCTCATTCCCGAGGGGGGTGTCATTCCATCCCAAGCCAAGAAATCAATTGCCGATATACTCGATGAATTTCAAGTAGAAAAGACCGCGAAGCAGTTCATCAAATCGGTACAGGATATCGCCGAAATCGCTGAGATCTTGCGTGACCCCCAAGGACCCATTTTTTCTGCGGTCAATAACATCAATAAATCCATCGCGCATGCTGAAAACATCATGGCTGATCTTGAGGCTGGCAAAGGAACTTTGGGAGGCCTTATAAAATCGGAAAAACTGCTGCAGCGCATCTATCAAAACCTTGATTATGTCGAGAGCATTTTGCAGCACGTGGAGCAATCTTCGGCTAAAACCACCGTGACCATCGAACAGGTACAATCGATCCTGTCCACATTCGATTATATGGCGACCCAAATTCAGGAAAATATCGAAATTCTGAGGGTTATCCTTAACAATCTGGAAGAAGGGAGTTACGATATTCCGGAGATTACCCAGACATTTAAGGAGGGTATTCGTGAAATCCGGGAAGGCATCGATACGGCCGATCGAGTCTTTAAATCCATCGAACGAAACATCTTAATTCGACCGAACTTACCACCCGGACCAGTGGAGGAAAGTATCAGCGCAGATCCGCGCTAGTAACAGCCATGTTGCCGTAATTTATTTATCAACCCCGTCCACCACTCCAACTCAACTTATCTTTTAAAACATCAAAATAATGCTGCCCGGGAACGGTTATCATGTTTACGGGGTGTAAACTTTTGCGAACCACAATGGTATCCTGTTCGCTAATTGGCTTGCCAACCTGACCATCGAAAGTCAGCATAATGTCTGCGGATTTTTTTTCCAATTTAATTTTGATGTTTGCTGAATCAGGGACAATCAGCGGTCGATTGGTAAGTGTAAACGGGCAGATGGGTGTAATTAAAATTCCGGGTACCGAAGGATGTATGATTGGGCCACCGGCGGCGAGTGAATAGGCGGTTGACCCAGTGGGCGTGGCGATAATTAAGCCGTCGGCTCGAAAGGTGGTTAAATAGTGATCATTAATACTTACCTGAATGTTGGCCAACCGCGCCAGTGCGCCTTTGTTAATCACGACATCATTTAAAACCGTTTCACTAAAGGTATCAGATCCTGGGCGCACGACCTGGGCAAGCAGCCGCATACGGGTAATGGTATCGTATTCTCCATTTAAAATCGATTTAGCCGCTGAAATAAGATCGTTTTCCACTGTTTCGGCTAAAAACCCGACATCACCAAACTTGACACCTAAAATGGGAATGGTCTGATCGCCGATCCAGCGAACGGCACTCAAAAAAGTCCCATCACCCCCCAGAACAAACATGCATTTTATATCAGCCGGCGCACACAAAGAATCGCGACTGCCAGGAGGACCTTCCTTCAGTGAGTTATCCACTCGTACGACCTGGACGCCTTGTGCTTCAAGCCATTGGGTGAGCTCACCGGCCTTTTTAATCGCTTGCGCATCGATTTTAACAAAAACAGCAATTTTGGATCCCATTAGAAATCCTGCCAAATCCTGATTGGTAGATACAACGGCCGAGACGATATTTTTTTATAAAAATCCTTACAAACAAAGCTCTCATATCGCAAGCAATTTTTAAGGGATTATCCATTACGGCAATATGAAAATCTTGCTTGACTCGCTATGGTATTAAGATTATAGAAAATCATTTTGGAAAGGGCTATCATATAAAGCATTTATATTATCAAGGAGGTGTCGTTTATGGTGAAGCATCCATTTAGAAAGAGTTTGGTATTAATTTTTACAATCCTTTTTGCCTGTATGTTTCTGTTTGCCTGCGCCGAAGAACAGAAACCGGCCCCAGAAGCTAAGCAAGAAGCAGCTGCGCCGGCAGAAAAAGAAATGGGAGCGATAAAAATAGGTGTGGCCGGCCCGCATAGTGGTGACCTGGCATCGTATGGGATTCCGACGATCAAAGCCGCTGAATTAGTTGTGGAAAAACGCAATGCCATGAACGGCATTAATGGCCGTAAAATTGAGTTGGTTGTTGAAGATGATGTCTGTAAGCCCGAAGTGGCCGCCAATACAGCGACCAAAGTCGTCGGCGATAAAGTCAATGTAGTGCTCGGGCATATCTGCAGCGGTGCCACTAAGGCTGCGCTCGGCATTTACAAAGATTCTAAAATTATTGCTATGTCGCCGTCAGCAACCAACCCGGCCCTGACCCAAAGTGGCGATTACCCCAACTTTTACCGCACTATTGCGTCCGATGACGCCCAAGCCCAATTGGAAGTCGCGTTTGCACTCGATAAACTAAAACTGACAAAATTGGCGGTTCTGCATGACAAGGGTGACTACGGTAAAGGGTTGGCTGAATTTGCCAAGGGTTTTCTTGAAAAAGACCCGCGAGGCGAAGTGGTGTTGTACGAGGGTATTACCCCGGGTGCGGTGGATTACTCAGCGGTGGTCCAAAAAATCAAGCAGTCGGGAGCCGAGGCGGTCATTTTTGGTGGTTATCATCCGGAAGCATCTAAAATCGTATCTCAGATGCGAAAAAAAGCCATGGACACCATCTTTATTTCCGATGATGGTGTAAAAGATGATACCTTTATTAAGGTGGCTGGCGAATATGCTGAAGGTGTGTATGCTACCGGGCCAATGGACACCAGTAAAAATCCGATGGCCATTGAAGCTGTTGAAGCCCACAAAAAGAAATATGGTGAAGATCCAGGTGCTTTTTTCCTAAACGCCTATGCGGCAAGTCTGGCTCTGATGAATGCCATCGAAAAAACCGGGTCAACCGACTATGATGTGCTGTCCGGTGCGCTGAAAAGCGAGTGGGTTGCCACGCCATTGGGCATTATTAAATTTGATGAGCGCGGTGATGCTATCGGTGTCGGCTTTGCCATGTACCAGGTTCAAAATGGCGTATATGTAGAAATTAAATAAAATTTAGCTATATGCAATATTAGATATTTAAAATCAGGGGACAGGCGATGCTTGTCCCCTGATTTTGTGTTGGTCCTCAAATTGATCAGGCGTTCTTTTCGAAACGTTTGAAAAAATTTTGAAGATAAGTTGAAGCAGGAGATATACCTCGCATTATGGATTACTTCCTGGAGCTTTTTTTAGGCGGTTTGACCCGGGGCAGCATTTACGCCTTGATCGCGCTGGGCTACACCATGGTTTATGGCATCATTCAGTTGATCAATTTTGCCCATGGTGAAATCTACATGATCGGTGCGTTTACGGCCCTAATTGTCGCCAGCATACTAACACTTCTGGGTTGGAACCAGGTAGCGATTATTCTAATTGCTTCCCTTGTGGCGGTTGTCTACTCATCGGCCTACGGCTTTACCATCGAAAAAGTGGCTTACAAACCCCTGCGGCATGCCCCGCGATTATCAGCTTTGATTAGTGCCATCGGCATGTCCCTTTTTTTGCAAAATTATGTGCTGTTGGCTCAAACTTCCGACTTTTTGCCATTTCCCAGCCTGATTCCTGATTTCAACTTTCTCAAAAACTATGAACACATTGTGCGTTCGTCTGAAATCGTCATCTACGCCACGACCGCCATTGTGATGGTTCTTTTAACCTTTATGATCAAGTTCACAAAAATGGGCAAGGCCATGCGCGCCACTGCCCAGGACAGAGAAATGGCGATGTTGGTGGGCGTGGATGTCAACCGGGTCATTTCGGTCACATTTATCATCGGCTCGGCCACGGCAGCTTTGGGTGGCGTGCTGATTGCCTCCCACATTGGCCAGATTAATTTTTATATCGGTTTCATTGCAGGCATCAAAGCCTTTGTGGCGGCTGTATTGGGTGGCATCGGCAGCATGCCGGGTGCCGTTCTGGGCAGCCTGGTGCTGGGCTGGACGGAAAGTTTTTTTACCGGTTATGTGTCCAGCGACTATGAAGATGTCTTTGCCTTTCTGTTTCTAGTATTCATTTTGATTTTCCGACCGGCGGGAATTTTGGGCCGATCTGATACAGATAAGGTCTAATCGAAAAGCCAAACACTAACTTTTATTCAGATAATCAATATGGTTACATTTGCGGAAATTAAAAAATCATTTTTCACCTCCCTGTGGTTTATGTTTCTGACCTTTCCGATCATGGTGATTCGCGTCAATACAATCTATAAAACCATTGAGTGGCGCTGGGAACGGATGGCCATGATCGGCATCGGCAGTTTTTTCCTATCATTTCTTTGGCGCTATCTGATCAAACGTAAGGAGCTCGGACGAAAAAAAGCAGAGGAAGATGTTACCCGCAAGATACCGCTAGCGCAGCGACTTTTTCAAGACCGTCGGGTTCAAATTCCAGTGCTTCTAGCTGTGGGCGCTTTTATTATTGCATATCCGTACATGTTTTCCCTTTATCAAACAAACATCATGACCACCGCTTTAATCTATGTGGTGGTGGGTCTCGGCTTAAATATTGTGGTGGGCTTGGCGGGTCTGTTGGACCTGGGTTATGTGGCTTTCTATGCCGTCGGTGCTTACAGTTACGCCCTTTTAAATACGCACTTTGGGCTGGGATTTTGGACGGTTTTACCAATTGGTGCCGCATTGGGTTTTTTGTTCGGAATCCTGCTGGGATTTCCGGTACTGCGCTTGCGGGGCGATTACCTTGCCATCGTCACTTTGGGGTTTGGCGAAATTATCCGTTTGATTCTAGAAAATTGGAACGAGTTTTCCTTCGGCCCCAGCGGCATCGCCAACATTCCGCGACCCGGTTTATTCGGCATTCAAATGAACCTGCATCAAACTCATATCTATCTCTACTTTGTAATGATTGTGCTGGTGGTGTTTACTATTTTCGTGGTGCGCCGCTTGCAGGATTCGCGACTCGGTCGCGCATGGATGGCTTTGCGCGAGGACGAAGTCGCCTGCCAGGCCATGGGAATTGATAAAACCCGAACCAAGCTAAGCGCCTTTGCCCTGGGAGCCACCTGGGCGGGGATGGGTGGGGTTGTATTTGCCGCCAAGACAACATTCATTAACCCGGCCAGTTTTACCATTTGGGAATCGATCATTATTCTGTGTGTGGTTGTGCTGGGGGGCATGGGCTCTATCATTGGGGTCGTTTTCGGTGCATTGGTTTTAATCCTTTTGCCGGAATATTTGCGGGCCTTTTCTGAATTTCGTATGCTGATATTTGGCGCCATTCTGGTGGTGATGATGGTCTTCCGCCCGGGCGGTATTGTCAGCACCGTACGCAAAACATACCAATTTGAGGATAGTCATAACAAGCCTACTTTCCGATAATATTTATGGAACCGATACTGGAAGTGAAAAAATTAACTATGGATTTCGGCGGCCTACGGGCGCTGGACCATTTAGATTTGAACGTTAATAAGGGTGAAATCGTGGCCCTGATCGGCCCCAACGGGGCCGGTAAAACCACTTTTTTCAACTGCATCACCTGTATTTACCCGCCGACGGAAGGCGACATACTGGTAAGGCAACCCGGTCAGGAACCCAAATGCCTCAATGGTCTGAAACCAAATCAGGTCACGGAAAATGGGCTAGCCCGGACATTTCAAAACATACGCCTTTTTCAGAATATGACGGTTCTGGAAAATGTTATGATTGGGCGGCATTGCCGCATGTCCGCTGGCATCCCCGGCGCCATTTTCCGCAACCGCGCCACACGGCGAGAAGAGAAAAAAGTTGTGGAAGACGCTTATCGAATGTTGGAAAAAATCGGTTTGACCCAATTTGTTAACGAATTTGCCAAAAATCTGCCCTACGGCGCGCAACGCCGTCTGGAAATCGCCCGGGCGATGGCCACCGAACCGTTTATTTTATTATTGGATGAACCGGCTGCCGGGATGAATAACCAGGAAACCAAAGAACTGGATGACTTAATATTAAAGATTCGTGATGAGGAAGGCATTTCCATTCTGTTGATTGAGCATGATATGAAACTGGTCATGAGCCTTTCCGACCGGATATATGTGGTCGATTACGGCAAAAAGATCGCCGAAGGTTCACCGGCAGATATAAAAAACGATCCAGCGGTCATCAAGGCCTATCTCGGAGAAGAGATCGATGCTTAAGCTAAAAAACATTCAGACATTTTACGGCAACATCCATGCGCTGAAAGATGTCAGCATCGAAATTTCCGAGGGTGAAATTGTGACGCTGATCGGGGCTAACGGCGCTGGTAAAACAACGACACTAATGTCCATATCCGGTATCGCACCGCCGCGCCTCGGGGAAATTTACTTTGAAGACCAGCCGATCCACAATTTGAGCCCCAACCAGATTGTGGAATTAGGCATCTGCCAGGTACCTGAGGGCCGCCGTATATTTCCGTATCTAACGGTCTTGGAAAATCTGGATATGGGCGCCTTTTTGCGCAGTGATAAGGAAAATATCAAAAAAGATTTAGATTACGTATTGGAATTGTTTCCCATTCTAGCCGAACGGCGGCATCAAGCTGGTGGAACGCTGAGCGGCGGTGAGCAGCAGATGCTGGCCATATCACGGGCTTTAATGTCAAAACCTCGGCTGTTGCTGATGGATGAACCATCACTGGGATTGGCCCCAATCGTCGTTCAGCAAATTTTCGAGATCATCTCCAAGATCAATTCCGAGAGTAACACCACCATCTTTTTGGTCGAACAAAACGCCAATCTGGCCCTTAAAGCCGCCCATCGCGGCTATGTAATGGAAAACGGGCGCATAACGATTGGAGATACTACCGATAACCTTATGTCAAATGAAGATGTACGGAAGGCCTACCTGGGAATGTAATCTGCTGATTGGAAATTCAATCGCTGCAAAAGATTAGCGTCCGTAGAGATCTACCGGCCAATGCAATTAGAAAGCCTCTGGTGCCCTACCTTTAAGAGGCCGGCTGGCGCGCGCGCAGTGCGTCACTGATGGTTACCGGGAAAACGATCTTGCTTCTGATTGATTTATACCCTTCATCCAGCATCGCTAGTTGACCCACTACATCTTTGCGGATCTGTTCTAAAGACCTGCCGGGTAAAATCCGACCCCCTTTTTTCATCACCCGCTCAAGCATCGGTTCGGTGCCGTCAATCTTTTCATTTCGCAGACCGATAATATCTTCCAGCATGTGACCATTGGCATCTTGGCGGCGAAAGATCTGTTTGGACCCAGCTAAATTTATCTTTCCAGGACTCAATTTGTATATATCGCGATCATTAAACCGGACCAGTTTATATACAATATCAAGATAGGGGGCATCAGCCGAGACGCCCACTTTGGTTCCAACCCCAAAGGCATCGATACACGCTCCCTGAGAGATCACATCATCAATTTTATATTCATCAAAGCTGCTGCTGGCAAATATCTTCACCGCGGCCAGACCGGACTCATCTAAAATTGAGCGGACTTGCCGGCTTAATTTAACCATGTCACCGCTGTCCAAGCGCACCCCCATCAACTGTTTATCCTGTTTTTGCATTGCCAGGGCCACCTCAACCGCATGGCGCGCTCCCTTTAGAGTGTCATAGGTGTCGATTAAAAAGACACTGTTATCCGAAAATATTTGCGCATAGGCCGTAAATGCCTCTTTTTCATGATCAAATGCCGTAACGTAAGAATGCGCCATCGTTCCAGAGATAGGTATACCGTAGTGTTTGCCGGCCAAAACATTGCTGGTACCGGCAAATCCGGCTAAATAGGTATTGCGTGCGACCTGCATTCCGGCATCCTGTCCCTGGGTGCGTCTCAGACTAAAATCGATCAAGGGCCGACCAGCCGCCGCACATACACAGCGCGATGCTTTGGTGGCGATTAAGGTGGCAAATCCAATGGAATTTAAAAGAAAAGTCTCCAGTATTTGAGCTTCCAAGATAGGGGCTGTAACTTCCAGAATTGGTTCGTTGGGGAAGAAAATGGTGCCTTCCGGCAGGGCAACAATTTCGCCTGAAAATTGAAACTGTTTTAGAAAATCAATAAACCGAGGCAAAAACAAACCCGTACTTTCCAGGTAAGCAATATCGCTGGCGGAAAAAGAGTACCCTTCGAGTTGGTCCAGCGCATTTTCCAGACCAGCAGCAACGTAATAGTTGCGGGAAGCGGGACAGCCGCGCAGATACAGGGAGAATGTGGCCTCAGCGTCAATTTGATGTTCAAAATAACAGGCCGCCATCGTTAACTCATATAAATCTGTAAATAACGGTCCAACTCCATGCATTCGCGTCGTCTTTTATAACTTTTCGCTAACTTCGTGGTTACATAAAGAATAGCAGATTGAAAGGTTAAATTACTTGGGCGCCGTAAACCTGCTGCATGCGTTTAAGCGCAAATTCGTGAAATTCCGAATCAAAATCAGCGACCCCTTTAATCGGCACGGTGATGGGATAATCTCGATTCGCCAGCCCTCCGACGGTATCCATCACACAGATGGAAGTACACACACCCACAACTTCTACTTCTTGCGTCCCAGCATCAGATAATATTTTTTCAAGTCTGGTACCGAAAAAGCCACTGTAGCGTTTTTTGGTAATCACCAAATCAGAAGCTGTCGGTTCCAGCTCAGGGATAATCGCATTTCCCCAGGTGCCGCTGACACAGTGTTTGGGAAACTTTTCAAACTCACGGTCAATTTCATCATGGGAATCTTGCAAATAGATCACCAAATCATTATTGGCTCTGAAAACCTCGAGCCGTTCCATAATAAAAGGGATAATGGCCCGGGATTGGTCCCCGCAAAAAAGAGCCCCTTTTTGATCAATAAAATCGTTAAGCATATCCACTATAATTAGTGCACGCTTGGCCATGGTCTCTCCCGTGTAATCCAACTTTTTTTCTTAAACTGATGTAATTGTTAAAAAGCTATTTTTTTAAGGTATTCGCTTTCGAAGATAAACACCTTGCTACGCCATGGAACGCTCACCCAAATTACCGTAGCGATGGTAATCAATGCAGATGCTTTGCTCTTTGAAATATCGAAGAAGCTCAATTC
>JAAUYL010017545.1_pt1 | contig 16289 bp, 14 predicted proteins | sample 7278011 | NCBI WGS metagenome assembly JAAUYL01 (sample SAMN14350225, study PRJNA611818) | marine sediment metagenome | isolation source: surface marine sediment (1.8m) | place: French Polynesia: Moorea | collected 2018-08
AAAGTGAGTCGTAGGTTGGGTTGCTCACACGGATTATGCCACGGATATACGGATTAAGAGGTATAACAAAACCTGACAAATTAACTCCCAAAGTCGTAGGTTGGGTTGAGGAACCGAAACCCAACATATTAATCCAGCAAATTGCAGTTTTTGTTGGGTTGCGCTACCGCTTAACCCAACCTACAGGTACTCTGTTATGGTTGGGTAGAGCGATCGCTTGATGAATAAAAACCACTACTTTTATTTCTAAAATTAATTTTACCTACCAATTAAATACGATTTTGCAACCTTTGAGGATTTTGTTTGGCATGAAGACAAGCTATAACAACAACAGCATCATCTTTGAGCAGATAAAATATTCCATAAGGAAATTTTCTCACAATAGTACGATGAATTTGTTTATAAATTATTGGATAAGCGAAAGGATTTGCTTGAATTAATGATAGGCAATTATCAATAGCATTCAGAAATTCTTCTCCAAGTTCCTGACGGCTATTTTCATACCAAACATAAGCTGCATCTAAATCTTTTTCTGCTTCAGGTTGAATAATAATTTTGTAGTTCATTTCCTGTTTTTAATTCTTTGCTTAACTTCCTCCCAGTTTGAACCTATTTCTGAGTTTTGCTCATATAATTCCAAGCGATAATCTAGTTCTTGTTTTTGTGCTTCTGTTAATTCAATTTCATCTGGCATATCAGCAATACTATTCCAGATATTTTCTATTAATTCTAGTCTTTCTGAAATACTCAGTTGTAAGATTTGGTTTATTAATTGAGTAGTCATTATTAAATTGGTTAAATAGACTTACCTGGATTTTAACACATTATTAGCGATCGCTCCTTCCATCAATTATAATCTTATTAATAATGCTTTGAAATATTTAAGCTTAAGATAATGAGATTATCCTTAATTATTGGAATTTCTAGTATAATTACAATTCTACCCTTAGCATCAAACTTAGATGCAGCAGATATTCTATACCCATCATCACAATCTTCATCAGAATTTACTAAAACTAATATTATTTATCTTGCCAATAACTGGTATAACTACAAGGCTACAGACGGTAGTTATACAATTTATTTTCCCCAAAAACCACAAGAGAAAAATTTATCTGTCAATACCCCTTTAGGAAAATTAAGTACCTTATTTGTCTTCTACGAATATCCAGAAGAAAAACGAATTTTTTATGTTTCTCATGTTAAATATCCAGTCGAAGCTAGCCAATATAATGTGGAAAAAGGATTAGATGGAGCGCGAGACGGAGCGGCACAAAATACTAATTCTATAATAGTTAGTGAAAAGAGAATTAATTACAAAGGATTTCCAGGTAGAGAAATTATTTTCCAGTCACGAGAAAGACCAGATTTAAAAACATTGGCAAGAATATATATCGACCCTACCGGACCAATATTATATAGTTTACAAGTAATTACTGAAGATGGAAATTTAGACTTTCCAGAAGCTAAAGCTTTTTTAGATTCTTTTGTAGTTTTTTAGAGAGAAAGTCATAGGGTGGAATGTTTGTAGTTTTGCTCTAGCCCAAATATAAAAATTTGGTTATCCTACTCGCGTAATGGTGAGAATATACATTTTTTTCCCACACTTCCTATACGATTACTATGCACCAGCATCAAACATTTTAGGGGCTAGAGCAAAACTACGAGCCAACATTTTAGGGACTAGAGCAAAACTACGAGCCAACATTTTAGGGGCTAAATTCCAACTACGAGCCAACATTTTAGGGGCTAAATTCCAACTACGAGCTTAATGATAATTAAACCAATATTTTTGATAAAACTTTATTTAGTAATAGCAAAAATTGAGGCAGTTACAATCCAGGAAGTTAACTGATAACTGATAACTAATAACTGATAACTGACTACTCTGGAACATCCCAAACTTTTTTCGCTAATTGAGTCAATATTTCTTGGCGAGTTTCTATTGCCTGAGAATCCCATTTTTCAAATGTCTTTAAATCTTTTACAGCCAAATCAATAGTAGTATTTTCTCCAACAGAAATTTCTTCAGCAATAGTTCTAGTCAACAAAAATCTTGACTTTGTATAACCTAATTTTTTCTCAGCAAAGTTAGCATTAGCAATAGCAGATTTAATCGAACTTTCTAACAAAGTCAGATTTCCTAAACGCTTACTATAATTTCCTATTTCAGTAGGTTTATCAAAATCTACAATCACTTCTTTTGTAGGAATTTCTGGCAAAATTTGTTCTAATTCTAATTTGAGAATATAATTTCGTAAGTCATCAATTCCTCCCCCACCACCCCAGGCAGTTTCATCTATATATTGTGTCAGTTTTGCCAAAATATATTTAATTTGATATGGCTGGAATGATGACTTATTCAGTTTATGGAATGCTGTCTCAAATTTGTCTGCTACTCGCTGTTTGTTAGGAATAATTTGGTTAGCAATAAACTGATTAAAATCTTCTTGTGAAGTAATTTGACGTAATTCACTTGCCCACTTAAGAATCATGCCATCAAATGCTTTTTGATTGCGCTCGCTAGTCAACATTGCTAAAAATAATAAATTTTCTACCTCTCTACAGAGATCGACAAAACAATCTTGAGGTAACTTATTTACAGCCAAAAGTAATATTAAATGCTGCCTAACATTTACACTAAGATTTCTAATATTTACTAAATAACGATTGACAGTTCCATCAATATTATTACCTGCTAAAAATTCCACATAAGCTTGAGCGGAGGCAAATAAATTATTCACAAACCGAATTGGTTCAGTTTTATATCCGCACAGAGATTCATTTTTAAGGAACCAATCATAGACTTCTTTTTCGGCAATATAATTCCCATCTTCTGCATACTTAGCCAATATAAAATAACGCAAAAAACGCATTGGTTTTTCTTGAGAATGATAGAGCAAATCTATAATATTTTTCCATTTGACTTTGATTTTATCATAGTTTGTTTGTTTAGCTTTAGCAAAAATCAGATTTTTCAGTAAATCCATATCATCTAGGGGTAAACCACGATGATTGAGAGTGGAATATATTTTCAAAGCATGGGAAACACTAGCTGTTTTGACTCGAATTAACTTAACATTTTTGACAAAATATGCGTAAAACTTTTTCAGATTAGAAATAGCAAGTTCATCTAGTTCAAAATTATCAGAAAGAAAATTTCTAATTTGAGCATAAGCATTCTGAATATTTTTAACAGAGCGAGTAGGAGCAACAAGCTCTAAATCTACTTGTAGAGCGATATTTTCTAGTATTCCTCGACTTTCCTCATATTGTAGTTCTACCCTATGTCTAAACTGGTCATTACCCCAGTTATCCGTATATAAAGCGGCAATCTTATTTTTTAATGCTTCAATACGTTCATTAGGATTAATACTTAATAGATAATCCCGAATTGCACAGAGGACTAAATAAGCAGTAGTCATCCGTTGCTGCCCATCAATTACTTCATAAAATTTTTCTCCACGACTACAAACAATTATACTGCCAATAAAATACTCAGAATAGCTGTTTTGAATTTGTTCAGAAAATTCTTCATAGATGTCTTGAATAAATTCATTTACCTCTTTTTCTTCCCAAACATACTCGCGCTGATAATCAGGAATGACATAAAATTCATCAAATAACTTTTCTAAAGTCATGTCTTGAGATTCAATAGTTGCCATATAATTACCTCAATAGTTTTAATACCCCGCCCTTAAGGATGAGGTTTAAATAAATAGACCTCTCTAGAAAAGATAGATCAGGGAGCAGGGAGCAGGGAGAAATAATTGATAATTTCTGTACGATAATTGATTTTACTTTTTATTATTGGAGACGTCTAATAAGAATAATTAAAGTAGCATACCTGATACCTTCTTTCTCCTCTTCTCCTTCCTGACTCATATAGCAGTCGCCATTACTAGCGCGGATATTCTCACGTCTCTCAAACTTAGTCCGTGCTGCTTTCTTTAACTTCTGACTTCTGACTTGCGCGTAGCGCTGTAACTCATCAAGTCAAAAAATACCTCAAAAAGTAACAGTAGAGTTACCAAAGCAAACCCTACTGTCAATCAATCAACCTCACAAAAATTTTATCTCTATTAAATCTTTCTAAAGATTTCATACTCATTATTCTTCCTCTTAAAACATGGAGAGGCAAGAAATATACAGTTTGTGAGAACAGTCAATTCTAGCGAAACATACTACTAACTGAAGTATCTTCATGAATGCGCCAAATAGTCTCACCCAATAAATTCGCAACCGAAAGGACTGTTAACTGAGGAAAGATATGTTCCTCACTAAATGGGATAGTATTAGTAACAATCACCTCTTCAAATATTCCATGGGAAAGACGCTCAATAGCTGGTGGGGAAAATACAGCATGAGTAGCACAAGCATAAACTTGTCGTGCCCCATGTTCACGCAATAGTCGCCCACCTTCACAAATAGTCCCAGCAGTATCAATCATGTCATCTACCAGGACAGCGGTTTTGCCCTTAACATCCCCAATTATATTCAAAACTTCTGCCACATTGTGAGCTTGGCGACGTTTATCTATAATTGCCAAAGGGGCATCATTTAGCTTTTTAGCAAAAGCTCTGGCTCTTGCTACCCCACCCACATCAGGAGAAACAACAACAATATCAGATAAATTCTTACTTGTTAAGTAATCTAAAATTACTGGCAAACCGTAAACATGATCGAAAGGAATATCAAAATAACCCTGAATTTGAGCCGAATGCAAATCCATTGCCAGAATGCGACTAGCTCCCGCCTCAGTAATCAAATTGGCCACTAATTTCGCAGTAATTGACTCTCGTCCAGCAGTTTTACGGTCTGCCCTAGCATAACCATAGTAAGGAATTACCGCAGTAATTTGTCTGGCAGAAGCACGACGACAAGCATCTACCATTATTAACAATTCCATCAAGTTGTCATTAACTGGACGACAACTAGGCTGAATCAGATAAACATCACAACCCCGAATTGATTCCTGAATTTGAACATATAGTTCTCCATCAGCAAAGCGCTTACGCACCATTGGACCTAGGTCTAAGCCTAGGTATCTAGCTACTTCCGTAGATAGAGGAACGTTAGCAGATCCTGAAAAAAGTCTTAGTCGATTATGATCGTTAGCAATAGCAGGCACAGGAGCCTGAATTGGTAAAGTAGCACGGATCACGGCAAGCCCTCGTAGCACCTTTATTCATCGTGATCTTATCATCTCAAACCAAAAATATTCTTCCGTATTTTTATCGACAGAAAGATTATTTCATCAGCAATATATCAAGGATTTTTGCTCGAATTAATCTGATTATTATGAAACATTTAGTAATAAAATTCAAGAACTCTTTGAAAATTTTAAAATCTCTTAAGCAGATGCTATTTTCCTGATAATATAATTATTTTACAAGTTAAAAGTCAAAAGTCTAAAATAATAAGTCAAAAGTAAAAATAAGGATTTGACGGAAAGCCTTGACTGGTTATTATAGCGCTACGGCCAAGTCAGAAGTAATCTATGACTGAGTTTTTGCCGCCCAAATTCTCTGCAAACAGCATTTAGTAATATCCCGGCCCTTTGCTTCGACTGCTATAAAAGATAGGGACTTAGCAGGTTTCAACCTGAATGGCCGTTTTTGTCCCCTTATTTCCCGATGATTTATGACATGATTTTAGAGTTAATTGTGATCGGAATTAGGATTATGAGTTTAAAGGACAAAATCACAGAGGAGATTAAAGCCGCGATGAAGGCCAAAGATAAGGTACGTCTGGAGACAGTTCGTAGCATCAAAAAAGTTATTCTAGAGGAGGAAGTCAATGCTAGGGCGGCTGGCAAAGAGTCTTTGACAGAAGCTCAAGAAATGGATATATTAGCAAGATTGGCTAAACAACGCCGGGATTCTATAGAGCAATATACTCAAGTAGGTCGTCAGGAACTAGCAGATCAAGAAGCAGCAGAATTGGCCATTATTGAGGAATATTTGCCAAAACAGTTATCTGATGATGAGATTGCTCAGGTAATAGATGAGATTATTGTCCAGGTGGGGGCTAGTTCTGCTAAAGATATGGGTAAAGTTATGGGCCCGGCAATGCAGCAGTTGAAAGGTAAGGCTGATGGTAAAAAAGTTCAAGAAATGGTTAAGACTAGGCTAAATTAATAGTTAAACAGCAAGCTAAGAGACTGTTTATTAAATAAAGATTAAGAAAGCTAGAATGGTTAATCTCGGTGGGTTATGACGGACAGCTTCTACCTAGGATTAGCAAGAAGAGATATTTGGGCTTAACCCACACTACACAAGAATTTAACTTTGATTTAACAAACAGTTTCTTAAAAATAGGGGTTGGGAGTATATAGCAGAAGTCAGAAGTCAAATTCTGGCTGTGACTAAATTTGAGAGGATCGAGAATGTCCTAATCGCCCTGGCTACTGATATACTTTTGAGCGAATAGCAAAAAATAAATTATCTAATTTTTGAAATAAACCTGTTTGTTTCCTTGTTTCTATTCCTCGCTCCCTACTCCTTAAATTCAGGGTAATTGTATATTTTGTGATTTGGAAGTCCCTGAGTAGCTGCTCCTTTCCCAAAACTCAGACTTTAGCATCGATAGTCACCAGCAATCAATAATATTAATTAATAATAGAATTACAATTATACATCTCCAGAAAAGAGGGAACACTTAACACTTAACACTTAACAGGGAATAGGGAGGAGTAATTGATAATTTCTGGATCATAATTGACTTTACTGTTTATTTTTGGAGATGTCTATTTATTAATATTTTTAGCTAAGATAACACTAAAAAATGCTACTTTATGGCTGAAATATAATAGTTAATAACAATATCATTAATTACGACATAGAATGAATATGGAAGAATAACTATCCCCTCTATAATAACAGTAATAGCCAAGAATTAGCCAACAAATCTAGTACAAAAAATATTAACTATCTAGTAACTATTATATTAAATTAAACCTAATTATTATTATGCAACTACCTATTGCCATTGGCACAATTATGCAAAACCGCTATCGCTTGATTAGTATTTTAGGTCAAGGCGGATTTTGTCGTACCTATCTAGCAGAAGATACAGGTCGTTTTAATGAACGTTGCGCCCTCAAAGAATTTATTCCCCAACAAACAAATGCTTATGCAGTAACAAAATCTCAAGAATTATTTTCTCGTGAAGCAGCAGTTCTCTATCAAATTCAACATCCCCAAATTCCTAAATTTAGAGCTACCTTTGAGGAACATCAACGTCTATTCTTATTACAAGATTACGTTGAAGGCAAAACCTATAGGACTATATTACAAGAGCGTCAGGTGACAAATAGTTTGTTCTCAGAAGCAGAAGTGTTAACTTTTTTAGAACAAATGTTATCGGTTTTAGGTTATATTCACAATTTTGGAATCATTCACCGAGACATATCTCCAGACAATATCATTAGGCGTGAAAGCGACCAAATGCCAGTATTGATAGACTTTGGCGTAGTTAAGGAAATAGCTACAAAAGTTCAATCTCCCGACTTAAGTGTACCTCTGACAAATGTAGGAAAATTTGGCTACGCTCCCTGGGAACAAATTCAATTGGGAAGAGCAACAGCAAATAGCGATCTATATGCTTTGGCAGTTACGACTGTTGTACTGTTGACTGGAAAAGAACCTCAAGAATTAATCGATCAAACTACATTAACCTGGAATTGGCAACGGTCGGTAACAGTTAGTCCAGAGTTGGCTGAGATTATCAATAAAATGTTAAGTCGTCAACCAGGCGATCGCTACCAGTCTGTCTCCGAGGTAGGGAAAGCTTTAGCAACATTACCCGGTGTCAAATATCAGCAATTACCTACTATTAACCAAGAACAAAATAACTTTTCTCCCTCTCAAGAAGTGACAGTAGGTACAACTCCAAATCAAAATCCTAACACTAATAATAATGATAGCTTTTTTGATAATTATAAGTGGACTGCAACTGCATTAGTGGCACTATTAGTTGTATTATGTGGGGTAGCTTCTTGGGGTGTAGTTAATTTTATCCTCAAACGCAGACAACAACAACCTCAACTTGAGAAAAAAACTGAAATTAATCCCATACCGATACCAACTTTACCAAGTATTGCTCCTACTCCATCATCCCCTTCGCCAACAGCTACATCAACATCATCACCATTACCTACTGTGTCACCACCACCAATTATTTCTGCACCATCCTCAACACCAGAAATAGAAGTGAAACCATTACCTACACCCTCTGCTATTTCTGAAACTCCAGCAATAAGTTCACCGACATTGCTTACTTCTGAGGAGCGTCTCAATGTATTGCCTGGGGAACCTATATCTATTGAGGGTAATTTGAAAGGGAATGAAACTATTAAGTATATAATTTCTGGCAGTCAGGGGCAAAATTTGAATTTATTAGTGACAGGAGAAGGGGTATTAATGAGTTTATTGGGAGCAGATGGAGCGGCAATAGATCGAGTCTCTGAGAAAGTATCTATTTGGAAAGGAAAGTTGCCTACAGATGGTGACTACCAAATAACTCTCACTCCTTTACCTGATTTACCTGGTACTGACTACAAGTTAGATATTAATTTAATTAATCGCACACCTAAATTTACTCCTACTACTACTCCAGAAGCAACAGACTCACCTATACCTACTACTACTCCAGAAGCAACAGACTCACCTATACCTACTACTACTCCAGAAGCAACAGACTCACCTATACCTACTACTACTCCAGAAGCAACAGACTTACCTGCACCTACTACTACTCCAGAAGCAACAGACTTACCTGCACCTACTACTACTCCAGAAGCAACAGATTCACCTATACCTACTGCTACTCCAGAAGCAACAGATTCACCTATACCTACTGCTACTCCAGAAGCAACAGATTCACCTGCACCTATACCACTCAATAAACCTTCCAAGAAGCAGATAGTCAAACCATTTCCCATATCAACCCCACTTGAAAAACTCAATAAAACTCCAAAGAAACAAACTGCTACTCCAGAAGCAACAGAAACACCATTACCAACTCCTACAGAAGAAACTTCACCTCAACCGTAGGCAGAAATAAGTGAAGGAAACTGAGTATAATGTTAACTTTAACAGGACTTAAAACCAGAAACAAATCAGGTATGTTGATCGACAAATTTACAGCTTTAATCATTACTCTGTTTTTAGGTGTAATATGTTTGCTAATCAATATCAAAAGTTCAAAGTTAAAAGTAAGATTTTGTAGTTGATTATTGTAGTGGCGCGTCTAGCTTTAAAATGTGGGTAAGTTTTATCATCCCGGAAGACCTCTCCCCAACCCCTCTCCTGCAAGGCTATGCTTTACCCATATCTCTTGAATTCTTTACAGGATAGGGGAGAGGGGGGAGAGGGGGAAGAGGGGGAACAGAAGACTTTCCCTGCTATTTCTCATATCTAGAACAGAGGTGGCTAAAAGCGAATAAGGCAATTTCAGCATTTGCCAACTAATATAGCGCTACGCATTAAGGTTAGGACATTTCTAAATCCTGAAACCCTTTATTAGTCTACTATTCCCTATTCCCTATTCCCTATTCCCTATTCCTGATTCAAGTAGCGCTATACTAGCTACTTAAACCATCGGACCACACGGACCATACAGACCACACAGACCACCCTGCAATGCTTCTAAGACTTATGGGTAAGGGATAGTCCTGCAAGGAGAGGGGTGATTGTTCACCCCCTTCCCTGGTAGGGAAGGGGGTTGGGGGGTTAGGTTTTTACCCACAATTTTAGTCTAGACGCGCTAGTAGGGTGCGTATTTACGGCTAAGATTTAGACTATGAAAGGCATTTAACAGTCCCTCGCAGGGCACCATTGAATATGTGTCAGTCCACTAAACATGGTGCGTTAATGAAATGTAACGCACCCTACTGGACCGACAGACCTAAAATAGTGCATTAGCTTTTTTCATAATCACCCCATCACCCCATCACCCCATCCCCCCATTTTCTAATGCACAAAATTAGCTGTGTCAGTCTACTACTGGAGTGGCACACTTAAAACTGTGCAATAGATTTTTGTTTCTAGGTGTGTTTACCTCCCCATCTAATACCATTTCTCAAAAACTTTTCTATACTTTCTTGAGTAGGGGAGTAAGGGAGTGGGTAGGGACGTTGCATGCAACGTCCGATAGCGAGAAATAAACATAATAATAATTAACATTAACTAGCTAATAATTAGGGAATAAGTTATTTTCCCTGTATTAATTATTTGGTAACTGAAGTGTCGCCCAAGTATAGCATTAATGTATGGGAATTGGTATAACGCACTATTTTAGCTGTGTCAGTCCACTACAATAGCTATTTTGTAACTTCTGACTTCTGACTTCAAGTATAATGGTCTAGTGTTTCTAATAATTTTTGTTTGATGCGCGATCGCAATTTTTCTGGAGATATAACTACACAGTCTCCTCCATATTTTAATACTTCTCGAATTAGCCAGAATGGGTTGGACACTTGCCGAACTACTTGACGAACATCTCCCACTACTTCATTTTCTATATCTCTGTCCCTGGGTTCGTAAGCTTTGACCATACCTTTATAAAAGTGTAAGTATACTTTTAGATAGTCTAGACCTTCCTCTCGCCATTGTCCGTGAGTTTTGGCAATAGCTTTAATTCTATCTAGTCGCAAACAACGATTGTGGATTAGTTCGGGAAAGTCTGTATTTTTGATGTCTTCGGTCTCTTCACACCATATTTCTAAATAAAAACGCTTCTCTTCAAAAGAAATTTCGGCATAGCGGACGGTAAATTCAAGGTTTTGTTCTTGTGCATTCTGATAGGAAAGTTTAAAGGGCTGTTTTTGATTGATGTATTCATCGACTTGAAGACGCCATGCTTCGCTTGGTTGGTTGACCAGTTGTTGGAGCGATCGCCGTAGGGGAGTTTCCAAGTTACCTCGTTCGAGAATTGTACTTACAATAGTTTGAGCTTCTCCTATATAACCAGAGTCAATCAAAGTTTTAGTGGCTTGTTGGAATGCTGCTACTTGAGTTGAGTTGAAGGTAAAAGGTGGCCCTATTTCTAATTGTTTTTGAGCGATCGCTGTAATTAGTCCAGATGGGCTAGGAGTTTCGCCCCAAAAGATATTGAAGCGACGGGCAATGGCTTCTAGTTGTTCTTTGGTTCCGGGAGGAATGGATAATGTCAGTGTATCTTTTTTTCGATTCATTGTATTTTGTACTTGTAAATATAAAAATTCTATGTCATAATTTTAATTGTAAATCTTGGTCGCCATGAAGAGGTAGTGGAAAAGACAAATAAAAAAAGGCCATCTTCCTAAATGACTGTGGTGTGGAGTAGTCCTTTAAAAAGGGCAATTAAAAAGGCCAGAGTCAAACTCTGGCCAGGCACTAATAGGGATTGTTTGGAAAAAGGCTCCTACTTATTTCAATCCCTATGCAGGGATTAATCTGCAAATAGGAGCATACAGGTTATTTTAGCAGTTTTTGGAGCATTAGGAAAATTAGGAATAGAGATTTTATTACTTAACATTAACAAGACAATAAAAAAAATGTTACCGAGAAATTGTGGTCTAAAGCCTCCCCTTGGATAGGGGAAAAAGCGGTCGTTAGCGTTAGCGTTAGCGCAGCTCCTCTGCAAGAGGCAGCTCCTCTGAAAGAGGCAGCTGTCCGTTAGGATGGGATGCTGAGGAAACCTAGCCATATCCAATCTCCCCTTGAGAAGAGAAAATTTTTCCTGTTCGTCAATCCTATCCGTTTTCAAGAAGAGGTAATTATTAATTATTAATTATTAATTGTTGAACGTAGAGATGTAAACCAGACAGAGGAAATTTTATGAGCTACTCAGCAGATATTAAAAGACAAAAAATTGCTGTACTGACAGAAGTCAAGGAGACTTTCCAACGAGAAATAGAGCGAATTAACAGGTTAATTCAAGAGTGCGAGTATGAAACTGTCGAAAACCATCAAGGAGATATCATCTCTTACGCTGATTATTTTGATTTAGAATCTTGATACGGGTAACTGTCAAGGTTAACAAAGTATCGTTATTTAAGAAAGTGGGGAGTAAATTTTTCTACTCCCACTTCTGAGACTTTCTCTTTAGATGAAATAACAGAGGTCAAGTGTAGTGACTCAAGACAATTTATTATCCATTGCGGATTTAAGAAAACTCTCTCCTCAACTACCAGAAAAAATCCCTTATCTGAAAATGTTAGTATTATTTGGTTCTCGTGCTAAAGGCAATATTCACGCCAAAAGTGACTGGGATTTTGCTGTAGTTTATGATGAAGAAATTCGCAAAAATTATATAGAAAATAATGCTTTTGTTTGGTTTGAAGTTCCAGAAAAGTTAGGAAATATTTTTCAGATTAACAGTGACATTATTGATGTTGTGGCACTCGATCGCTGTTCGCCATTATTAGGTTTTCATGTGGCAAGAGATGGCAAACTTATCTATGAAAAAAATTCGGGAGATTTTGTCAAGTTTCAAATGAAAGCTTGGAAAATTTATGCAGATACAGCTAAGTTTCGTAAGTCTCGGATAAAAAGTATTGAACTCTGGTTACAGAAGAAGAGATTTTAATTAATACGGAACCAGAAGTAATTAATAAAAGAATTGAACTTATGATGAAATATATTGACAAAAAAATAAGGTCTCAAGCCTCTTGCTTCAGTCAGAGGTACTGATAACTCAATACGGTTCAGTTAAGACGAAAACTACTATGAGATGGAACCATTATATAGACTTTTCAGACTACAAAACTGCCAAAAAAATCCTTAATTGAATCGTATTTACTGATAACTGATAACTGATAACTGAAATGACCGTCTTCAAAGTTTTGAATCTGTTAGCTTAGATGAATATTTTAATAGTTTTGACCTTCAACTTATTGCTGAAAGACTTATTCAATTAATTGTTGAGGTGGCTTCAGATATTAATAGTTATTTACTGGTACAAATATATCAGAAAACTCCAGAAAGTTATTTTGAACCATTTATAGAAGCAGGAAAGCAGGGAATTATTACTCAGGAATTAGCAGCATAATTAGTACAATCTGCGGGAATGATAAATCGTTTATTACTTCAGCATGAACAAATTAATCATAGTTTAGTATTTGCAGCGATTCCTATTGCTTTGCAGAAATTTCCAATTTTTATTCAGCAAATTATTACTTATAGCATTTCCCAAGCTCCTGAGGTACAGTTCTGGAGATCCCTCCTAAAACCCCCCGCGCTCGTTGAGGGGAACTGGAAGTCCCCCTTTTTAAGGGGGATTTAGGGGGATCATAAATGTACTTCATAACTGTGGGAATTGCTATATCTCAATTCATTAGAATCAGAAAATATTTGAAAAAAATACTAAGTTAATATCCAGTTTTAAAACAGGAGATAAATGAATGACGGGAAAACAACTTTCTTTATTTGATGATTGGCAACTACCACCTCCAGAAATTCCTAAAGCAAATACTATGAAGGAGATGAAAAACCATAATATTAGTATTCTTTTAAGTGCTTTAGCTGCTAATATTATCTCTGAGCAAGATAGGTTAAAACTAATAGCTACTCTAAAAAAAGAATATCCTGATTCGGTGGCGATCGCTCAAACTTTTGGTAATCCTAAATTCACGAGAGAGTTTAATCTGGCAAAACTAGAAAAAACTCTATCATTGGAAGTTGAAAGTAGTGACAATCGGGTACTTTATGAAGGTAAAATTATCGGCACGACTAAGATTTTATATAAGTCGCCACTGCCTGGAGAATTACAAGCACGAATGGCTACGGAAAGTGCTATTGAACGTTTTTTGGAATATTTACAAAAGTTGTATAAAACAATAGTTTTGGATGAAAGCGACAGTCATGTTTTTGTATTTATTCCTGGTGCAGAAAGTTTGCCTAATTTTAATAGATTGTGGGAACAGTTTCTCAGAGATGTTGCTTTTTCTGACTATGGGAATACAAAACATAATTTGCCAGGATTAGTTCAAACTTTTATTGCTATGTTGAATAGCGTTACTTTAGCAGGTAGAGGTTTTAGCACTTTAGATGTACCTATTTTAACTAGGGAACAATCTTATGTTTTAGCTGCTTGGTATTTAGCAGTTGTGCGAGAGGTAGAAAAGAGGCAAACAAAACGTCAAGAGCAAATTGAAAATCTTGAAAAGGAAATTGGAAATCTTGAAAAAGACCTAGCTAATAATAATCTAAATGATAAAGAGCGAAAGTCTCAGGAAAATGATTTGAAGCAGAAAAAAGGAATTTTAAAGCAGAAAAATGAAATGCAGTTAAAGGAGGCAAAAAAATATAATGAATATTTTCAGAAATCGTTTGGGAAAAAATTGGAGGAACAAAATACTGTTTGGCAGGAAATAGAGAATATTGAAATTAAATTAGCGGAGCAAAATTTAAGGAAGACAGAAGAAAATAAACTTTATAGAGAGCTAGAGAAATTGAAAGGTAAGATTTTGTTAAGTCGAGACTCAGTTAGGCAAAAAATTCACCTATTTGAAAAGGCAAAGTCGAATCCTTTTGAGTTGGTAAAATTAGACAAAAAAGAAAATCCAGATAAGTTCAAAAAAATTGATGGTATAGCTAAAAATTTTACGAAGACTGCTACTGACCAAATTAATTCTACTCGTGGGGATATCTTTTCTCAATGTATTTTGGAAATGTATCGTTTATTAGATTATTGGAAACTAGAAAAATATCGACAAAAAAAATCTTTACCACAACCATTATTAACAGAAAAACCTAATTTCTCATTAGGGCGATCGCCTGGGGATGATAGTAAAGAGTTTTGTTATTCTTGTGGGATTAAACTTAACCCGAAAACTGCACGTTGGCAAGTTTTAAGATTCATGTTTGAAAGACCTTCTCAACGTCGTCAATCTGCTTCTGGAGAAGGTAGACCTTTTATTTGTGCTTCTTGTTCGGCGTTAGCTTTTGCTTCTCCTTTAAAAGTTACGGATGAAAGTATTATGTTGAAGTTGGAAAGTATTGAGAAAGATGATAATAGAAAATCCAGTGAAATTTCCAGACAAAAAGTTAAAAATTATCTGAGAATGCTGACTAATAAACAACTGCATTTAAGTGCAGGGAAGTATTTAGTCTTAGCTTCTGACCAAACAAATAATCGTGATTTTGCATCGAAAAAATTAGGTCAAGTACAATATGCACTTGCTAAGGTTGCATCTATTTTTCCGAGGGAGGTATTAGGTGATTTTGAATTTTCATTGATTACTCAAGGTAGTAAATCTGTGGGTTTAGCAAACAGACATTTAATTTTGATAAAAGGTTTAATGGAGGGATATGGTCAATCAATAATTCTTGAAGGAAAAGAAATTAATATGACTTTGGGCGATGCGGTACGTTATGTCGAGAAAGATTTACCAATAATGGCAGAATATACTCTCGCTAAAGTGGCAAAATTTATCGGCAGTAATGAGCGTCGAGAATTGGAAAAAACTCGTAAAGAATATTATGAAATTATGAGACAAGAAGAATCATCTAAAAAAGCTAAAAATTATCAAGATGTAGCTGGTTTAACAGGTTTGACTTATGCCTTAGCAAGTTCCCTAGAAAGTATGGCTAGAAAAACTATAAAACGAGAGGATGTAGAGCGAGAAGTTAGTAACTTAATTGAAAAAATAAAGGAATATTATCAAATTATGAGACAAGAACAACCATCTAAAGCTAAAAAATATAAAGATATTGCTGGTTTAACAGGTTTGACTTATGCCTTAGCAAGTTCCCTAGAAAGTACGGCTAGAAAAACTATGAAACCAGAAGATGTGAAGCGAGAAGTTAGTAAATTAATTGAAAAGGTAGATGATGCAGTTGCTTTTTGCTACTACGCAACTTTAGGGGATGAAAAGAAAACAAATGTTCAAGGTAGATTATATAGTAATCCCGATAATTACTTCATTTACGAAAAAGCTAATGAACTACTCAAAAATATGGGGGTTTCTAGACAAGAGGAAGTGAATGAGGAGAAACAAAAATTCATTACTATTTATAGCGATGATATTTTGAATGCTTATGCTTATTTAACTGAAAATGGTTATAGCCAAGATAAAGATTGGAAAGAATTAACTTATCAACTAAAACTTTCTCTTTATACTCGTTTTCCAGAATTAGTTCGTAAACCAAAACCGACAGTAGAAAAATAATTATGGTTACTAAATCGACAAGAACAGATTCACAAACCACTACTGGTTTACCAAAAACAGACCCGAAAAATCCTCGTCTACATTTTGACATTTACGCAATATTAGAAAGCTCCCAAGAATTATATTTTGGGCA
>JAAUYL010001119.1_pt1 | contig 16287 bp, 5 predicted proteins | sample 7278011 | NCBI WGS metagenome assembly JAAUYL01 (sample SAMN14350225, study PRJNA611818) | marine sediment metagenome | isolation source: surface marine sediment (1.8m) | place: French Polynesia: Moorea | collected 2018-08
ACTAGGATTGGAGATCCGAACTTGAGCCAATCATAGAAGTGAAAGATCATTCGTCAATATCGTGGTCAGGCAACCAGGTATTCGTTATCGACAGTTTCACGTTAATGCCGAGCAACTGACTTGTTGGTAATTCAAGCATACGCCTATTGAAGAAACAAAAAACCCAAAAAATGAGCAACTGTTGTACGTACGGTAAGATGTTTTACCTCTTTGAATCGTTATTGCAGCTGGGGCAATGACGTCTGTAGTGGCATCGGTGACAATGTCTACTGTAAACGGTTGTGTGCAATCTGGAAAAGTGTAAAAAAGATGAAACACTTGGAAATGCCGCCATTTTCTTTCGAAATATTTACCACAGACTGCCGGTGCCGGAGATATGTTCAGTTTTGTAACTCCGAAAATACCTCCGCATAGTTTGCTATGAAGTACCGTACCGGTTCCAAGTTGACAATTGGCTGCCACTCCTAAGAACATAAAAAGTCATCCAAAGTCCAAACCGAGAGCATTTCTTTTTTTTTCTTTTTTATTTACCAGATATTCCAACGTAATCCTCCGTGCACTCATTGTCGACAACGGTGGACGCAGCAGCGGCGTTGATGTTGATCCCGAAAGATCTGTCGTCCGTACAAAGGGAATATTCAACACAGCAGTAACCTTGCTCCGGACGGACGCAAATCGAATACCTATTAAAATAAAAAAAAAGTAAAATGAACTTTTCCTCATCTATGCGAACAAATATTTACTGTTGACTAATCAAATGTTGCTGAGCAGAGGTCGACGTTTCCTGAAAATTGAAGGTTTCAATACGACCGGTCAATCCTGTGTGATACTGAAGGCATCCGGACGGAGGCCTACAGAAATAATCAAATAAAAATCTCTCTGCTTCCAACTGATTTGTCGATATGATACCTGGCTGCATTGGTACATTCAACTTGGGTTAGCTTCATTTCCCAAGTTCTGACGGTTGAAGCTGTAGAAGCGAATGCCAATGTGATTGTAGCAGTTCCACTCGAAAGTGTACCCATGTCAACATAAACTGAGGATTGTTTTGAAATGTTATTATACCGAGCTTATTCAATTAATGAAACTAACCATGCTCGCCACTGTTCTTGCCACAAATAATAGGCGAGCTCTCGCCACCACTTCCCTAGACAAGTAAATGATATCGCAAGCTGATTAAAATTATCGAAAATAGGGAAAAGTTACCGTCACGCTAAAAGTATCTTGACAATTGTGGAGATCCGGAGCAGTTTCTCCCTCCACGGTATTGATCGGACCCAACAACGTCATGCTTTCAAAATCAATTCGAAGAAAGCAAACGTCTAAAAAAGGCCAAAAAGCCTATAAGATTTGTTCTTGATAGTGACTTTTCCTATCCTTACCCTCTGAGCATTTTGACACAGTATAAGTCAAAGAAGATGTGGCTGAGTACACAGCCGGAAACCCGGGATTCTTAAAAACACATATCCATCAATTTTCGTGCATTAAACGGGCACGAATAGCAACATACGTAAACTAATTTGTCTAATGTGTACCTGAATATAGGTGCAGTTTTCTGAAACACTCAGTGCCGTCGCCGAGTTCAAGATAAAGAGACAACAAACACCAAATCTAGAGCGATTAAAAATTAAATTAGTTTTACAAGTAAAATGATATAGGAATTGGAATTCAAACGACTTATAATTACCCAGCAGCGCAGTTTCCGGATGCTGTTCCGCCCTTGTCCCTGCATTCAGTGGCCGTGTAACAAGTGCCGTTTCGATTGGTTCTGTGTATAAAATAGCAATTGGAATATTTTTTTCAAAGAATTGGAATAAATAAACTCTAATAGTTAATTACCCAGATCCAGTAGTTCCGCTTTGAGACGTGCAGCCAGTATTTTTAAACGTTACTATCGAGAAGAGGGAAAGAACTACAAAGGAAAGAAAAATATTTAAAAAATGGGTCTATCTCAATATATTTTTTAATTATATGGTCACCTTTCTCTTCTCGGTCTTCTTGAACTTCAGTAGAAAGCAGTTGTTCTTTTAAGCTCCCCTTTGCTGAACAATGTGATATCGTGAAAAGGCATAGAAACAGCAAAGGCAAAAGAGTTTGCTTGGGCATTTTGAACTTCCTGAAAAAAATATTCACAAGTAGATATGTCAGCAAAAGAAAATAACGGGTATTCGTTATATTTGAGGTGCTTACCCTTTGAAAGCCCAAGCACGAATGGATTGTCTTATGGAAAGTGACTCTCACAATGCAAAATCTGCAAGGCAACCACTTTACAAATCAGTTACAGTCGCGCTTAGCAATTTACACACCAGGTTGCACTTTTGAGATCGAATTCGTGCGTTACTTACTAACTTTATATCGTAGATTACAATGCGTTGCATGTCCAAACATGCCTCAGTCGCCAATTTTCCAGGTGGCACCACTGTCGACAATCAAATCGGTTATAACCAAGTTTTCTAAGAAATACGAAGGCGCGCTACTTTAAAAAAGCGCTCGGTATGGGCGCCATCTGGCGGCAAAATCGAAGGAACAAAAATATTAGTAACGAAGTAACGAAGCTTCCATTTTTGCTGCTCTGACTTTCCTTCAATTTCAAGCTCACCGGACACGAACTTTTATCATGTAATAAATTTATCATTATTTTGTGTAAATTGCATTCTTTTTATTGTCATTTTTCCATTCTTGAGTACAATAATATAGTAATAGTGTTTCTTCCAACTAGATAAGCTTGGTTTTTAAGTAATAAATATGTAAATAGATGTAAACATAACATGCATGTTCTTTTTTGTTTTGTTTTTTTAATGCTCGACAAAATGCTTTCCTGGGCTGAAACAATTTAAAAGCTTCGGTCCTATAATTTACGGAGAGTTTTCTCTTCTTCATGCCCAAGAAACATTTTAATAATCTTCAGTATTCGACTTTCGTTATAAACATTTCAGGATTATGTTGTGCAGGGTCGCTGGAACCAGGTTAGTTTGAATCCATGTTGGTAATTTCCGGCGGCAGAGGGAACTGCTTCGTCAGTCGCAGCAGAAACATGCTCAAACCCGTCCGAAAAGAAGTCCAATCTGAAGGGGTAGCTGAAGGCTGCAATAAAACGAAACAAAACAAAAGCAATGACCAGTCACAACGCATCAAAATGCAAATATTAAGCACATACAACAGACTGTCTTCTTGCCCGCAGCAGTGTTGGCGGCAGCCTTTGTCACAAGACCAACTTGGTTTCCACACTGAGAATCGGGAAATCTTTTCGTGTTGGCTCTAAGGAGCGAAATTGTTATAAATACTTAATATCTTTAAAAATAATCATATTATTTACGCGTTAACCGCTCCAGGAATCATGATGCAGTCGTACCCTCCTGTGCCCTCTTTTGCACCGTCCGTTCCATAAGCACAGCACATGCTGCCCTAAAAAAGAGAACCCATTACAAGATTGACCATTCGAATTGAATTTTTACATACTGCAACTGCTGCCTTTTTATTTGCCAGGATCCAACCTCCGATTGAAACGTCGTTGGGCGAGTCAGCAGAGAAGCAGATCAAGCAATAACCTTGCTCTCTTCTACCGTATGTCAAACAAAAAGCCATAATGAAATTTTAATTAATCTAGCATGCCAGTTTAAACTTGCCTGAAACAGATGTTTTGATGCTGATTGCCCAAGTGCCTGTTGTTGGTTCCAAAGTTAAAGGTTTGCACGGATCCTTGAGTTCCCGTATACCATTGGTCGCATCCCGATGGAGGCCTATTTTGATCCATGCAGGAAATTTGCGTGATCTAAAGAAACATATTGTTTCTATAGACACGGATAGATTCGGACAACTGAAAATTGTTAATTTTACTTTAATACTCCACTGTCTTGTTGCTAGCGCGGTTAGACCTACAGCTTGACTGCCAAGAGTAAAGTCCAGCGAATTGCAATCATTTGACACATCGAAGTAAACTGCATTTGAATAGATACATAGAATCAGGTCATTATCAGTAAAAAATACGAGTAAATATGACTTGCCGTGCTGGCCAGTGACTGTGCCGCAAATCTCGGGGACTGCGATCTGGTTGGAAATTGTAAACTTGTCCGTTATGCATCTAGAACCCATTGAATGTGCGACGCCTTTTGCTGAATTTTTGTTAGATAATAAATAAGTATATTCACCAAAGTTATTATTGTGAAACATATAAAACAGATTTGAATACTTGCACTTACACAAGATGACGTTTTGTCCATCTGAAAGAAAGCAAGAAGTTAGAGAAAATACTAAAGAAAATTATCCTATCTATCTTATTACTTGCTAATTTGACGGCTGTTATCGTGAGGGTGTTGGGACCGGAAATGACAAAATTCGTGAAATCGAGTCTGATGCTGCAAATTCCAGGACTAGCTCGACAAACTTCGGCTCGACATGCTCCGGCTGGCGCATCGGAAACTTCGAAGTAGGTGCAATTTTCCGATGTTGAACTACCGCAGGATAGCGTGACTGAAAAAGGCTCCTTTAAAATGAAGCTCTATTTTAAATAACCTAAGTATTAATGCACACTTACTTATACAACAGACACCAAAGCCTTCCGCACACGAGCCACCATTAGTTCCTCCTAAATTGGAGCACTCTTCTCTGTAAAATATGACCGTATATCGATTAGCTATTACCGCGCTTAATTTCTAAAAAAAGTTGGCAATTAGATATCTAAATTTTCTACTTACTCAGTGTAACACGTCCCATTCTTTGGACCACCAGCTACTTCGCAAGGATCGTTTGGAAATCTGAAGTAATCATAAGGTTTTTTTTTTATTTTTGTAAAGGTATTGAAAATTTTTGTAAGGTTTCCTTTTTGTAAGCCAATACGCTTATTACTTAGGCTATAAATTAATTGAATTATTAAAAAAGTAACGCGGTGTGTCCAACCTGACAACTTGAAAAACTGGCACTGAAGTAAAGAGCATAACGACAATTGGCATATTTAAAGACTCTGAAATTGAAAATCTTACACATTTTTCCTAAGCGATCGGTTTTCCCGCCTACTTTGGTTCTGTAATCAAAGTTCGCGTCTTTCGAAGCAACCAAGGTCCAAAAACATGTCAACAGTATTCCCAAGACCCGGAGACTCTGAAATAATAAAATAATCCGGATCTTGTTCAGGTAAATATCTAAGCCAAAGTACCAAAAATAACTAAGCCAAAGTACAAACCTTGGGGACTGACATTTTGGTCCTTTGCGATGAAAGGCCCGAGAAGGACTGATGTAAAATGTCTAGATTTCATTGAAAATGAGAGATGCTCGATGGTTGCAGTTTCAACACGCAAAGTGCGCACTCTCGAAGATGGAGAGCGCTATTCTTCGCCCGTTCAAAAGTAGGCCTCATTATAAGGAAAGGAAGATATGTGAACATTTGTACATGTATATGTAGATAGATATTTAGGTACCTATATAAGAAGTCTGGTTTTTACCCGCGACTACGAAGTCTCGAAGGGTCTGAAAACAGCTTTCTTATTAGGATTGGCCTCTCGTGGGCAGTTCAAATATGTGCGTCAAATAGGAGTCTATCTTTCTATTTTACGATACCTTTCTATACGCGCGTTGAGAGCTTATCTTAAATATGCATGTTTCGTGCGTTAATCTTTTGGCAGACTGCCCAAGGACTGAAACACTTTAAATTTTTTAGCACTTTTCTGACTCGGTAAACTTTGTGTAGTTTTAAGTTTTAAAAGCATGAAAATAGCGACAGGAAACCAGAAACCAAAAGCTATGAAAAATGGGAAAATTTAATTGACAGTAATTGCAGCATCACCGCCGTGGAAACAAAGTTATGAGAAATGAAGTAATTTGCTAAGTCCAGAAGACCGCAAACTGCAAGTGTGAAACAGCATTTTTGCATCTTATGCCTGTTGCTAATTTTCCATCACTCTTTTCCAGAACAAGGGATTGTTTGTTGCTAATTTTTTTCCTGCGTCCTTCGATGACGACGAATTGAATGCAATCAAATGTGAACTGGTGTGTTGTTGAGCTCTGCTTTTCATTTCTTGCTCTCAGTCGGGTTTTTAACGTCCTAGAATGGCACACACTTTGACCAACAAAATGAAGTTGCAAATTACTGAACCAATTATAATGCGAATGCAATGCCATATGTCGCAAATTCCCACGTCTCGTATTTTTTGCAAACGTGGAAACGCAACATCTTGACTATTTTCCGATTCCACAAATAATTTTTCGCCCCTGTTCTCAACTCTTGAAAGGGTATATGGACAGCTTTTCTCATAATTTTTGCATGACACGCTATAGTTGTTTTTAACTCGAGAAAGTTTAAAATCTTGTAAAAGCTAATTACTGCCGCCTTTTCTCAGTAAATTACTGAAACACTGACAATAATATTTTCGCACAACAGCTGCAATTTGCAAAGCTGGTGTTGTTGCAAAAGTAATTGAAAGTAAAAACAACGAGATAACGATAAATACAACGATGAATGTCAGTACTAGTGTTTTTAAAAACGACACCCCTAAAATGATTTTTTTTGGTTAATGTCGTTAATTTTTTTACAATAACTAGCCAACTTTTTCATAAAGTTATCACTCATCTTTGACTAAGGTTGACTAAAAAGTATCATTATTGTTTGTCACTTAATAAAATAGTTTTCGTTATCGCTTTACTTTACGAGCAAAAAGACGCAGCTCCCCAAATTGTACAAAAATGCGTCCTGGAGGTTGGCTGGAGGCTGTAATGTGATGTCTAATTAGTAATTACTCTTTATCAGACAACAGCGACGGGTAAAAAAGACAAACTCTTTGATCTGATCTCTACCTTTTAACGGAAAATAAATGTCTGCCACTCGAAACCTTTCTTCATCAAAATTAAATACATGTACACGAAATTGGCTTTTGAGCTGCTCGTTTATGCATAGATCAGAAAAACACACTAACAATAGGGAGAATACTCTGTTGGGTCAGCAATAAAAAGATAATCGTGGTTCTTGCAAATGTAAATACATAAATAAAGCCCAGCTTCGCTATTCTGCGCCCAAAAACCCCGTTTCCTAAGAAACATTTGTTCACTCCAAACAATTAAGATTGGTCCAAACAATTTTTGTTAGCCGTGATGAGCTTTTTATGTCATGCAACTCAACAAAGTTTGGTAGGAAACGGGCCTTTTTTTTGACGAAGAATGACGGAGCTGAGCTTTAGGTCTAAGCTGATATAATGGCAAATAGTCGGGTCAGGAGACGTTGCCTATCTACTGACGCAATGTCAATTTGCCGTTCCATCTGGGAAGGTATTGGTATTTAATTAGTACGTAAAGTAGAGGTCTGATAACCTCCATTAAAAAATCCCGTTCCCGACATAACATTAACGCCATCGAACAGGCTATGCAGCACCGTTCATGGTAGGGTGTATGTGAACAAAAGGCATGCACGATGCTTAGTTAGCCTGTTTAATGGCGTAAATGTTTGGTTGGAAACGGGAAATTTTTAAGGGAGATTAACAAGCCCCTACTTTAGTACCATGCTGAGAATTAAAAGGAAATAACAGTTGTCCAAGTCCGGGTGTAGCTGAGTAGCTGAGTCCTCTTAGGTCAAGGATGAGCAGCTGATTTGCTGGTAATTCAGGCAAACTCCTAGAAGAGGAAAATGTTTCATTGAAAAGAAGGAGAATAATCTCCCACAGTAAGTTTCATTCGTACCTCTTTGCTCCTCACCGGCCGTTGGAGCTTGCGCATCTTGGGTTGCATCAGTCAAGATGTCAATTGTAAAGGGTTGAGTGCAGTCTAAAGTTATACCTTTAAATGAAATTTATCTTTAATAATATGAGTGCTCGATTTCTTACCACAAACAGCACTAGCAGCAATGGTATTATCGCTTTGGAGTCCGAAGATTCCTCCACAGAGACGACTGTGGAGAATCGCATTACTACCAAGACTGCAAGCAGTTGTGACACCTAAAATAAATAAAAATATAGGAGTAAAACATTGTGATAATTTATGCAATTTACAAATATACCTGAAATTCCTACGTAATCTTCTGAGCATTCTGTATCAATAATTGTCGCTGCAGCAGCTGCATTTTCATTAATAGCCCATGATCGTGTGTCGGTGCAAAGAGAATACTCAACACAGCAGTATCCCTGCTCTGGGCGAACACAAATTGAATATCTTTAAAAAAAAGAAAGCACTGTTTTTAATTTGCCTTAGAATACCACGATTCAGCAATCTCTTACTGTTGGCTAATTAGATGCATTTGCGATGTTGTTGTCGATTCTTGAAAGTTGAATGTCTCAATTCGACCTGTCAATCCGGTATGGTACTGCAAACATCCAGAGGGAGGCCTGAAGCAAAGATGAATCTACATGTAAACTGATTTGCCAGTAACCACACACCACACCCGTTAGCAATCATTACCTTGCTCTGTTCCAACATTCCACCTGAGTCAATTTAATCTCCCATGTTCTGATAGTAGAGGTCGTTGTAGCAAAAGCAAGAGTTATGGTCGCAGTTCCAGAGGCAGCCGTCCCCATGTCAATGTAAACTAAAATCAAATTCATGTGTATCAATTATTTACAAAAAAATGTTATTTGGTGAACCATGCTCTCCAGTGTTCTTGCCACATATGGTCGGCGTGCTCTCACCCCCACTGCCCTAAAATCAAAGTTTTCACATTAGCTTTGTAAATAAAGTAAATGTTAGCAAAGCAATTCCAACCGTCACAGAAAATGTGTCTTGGCAGTTGTGCAAATTGGGAGCTGTCTCTGATTCATCAGTGGCGATTGGACCCAGCAGGGTAAATGTCTCAAAATCCAGCCGCAGAAAACAAACATCTAAAATGACAATGTAATGCTTGAAAAAAAACTGATTTAAGAAATGCTTACCCTGCGAACATTTTGCGACAGTGTACGTCAGAGATGAAGTTGCTGTGTATGTTGAGGGAAATCCTGGGTTCTGTAAAGTAAAATAAATTCCAGTTGTAATTTTGAAATGGCTTCCACCATTTCATCAATGCGCTGGTTTTTACGTTGCAACCCTGGTATTCATACGAAAATCAAAAACTTTAGTCGAAGTCAGTTTTAATTAGTAACTGACTTTTGAAATTGATTTGCACTGGTATTAGTTACGCCTCAGTAAGTTTTTGATTGCCAAAAAATAAAAACGGAATGGAATATTTGTTCCACTGGCAAAACCACACTAGAATTCATGTTAATTTGTTTATACTATTTACACATATCTGCATCAGAAATCAGCGAGGTCAAGATAAAGCGGAGAGTGATTTTTGGAAACATCTCCAAACGTGATACGAAAAAATTAGGATCCGGAGATCTCTCTTTGGTGTAATTATAAATAATCGGATCCCAAAAAACGTAAATACGAGTCAACACGGAAAAATAGTCGAGAAAAAAACAAGAGTTCTTTGAGTGATGTGCAAAAAAAAGTTTTCCCAATATGAGCAGCCTACTTCCGGTTTTCCTAGCAATAGGCATTTTTCACTTTAGTGGACTGGCTTTCCTAGCTATCTATAACATAAGCAAACTGGCTAGCCAGCACCCCCCCTAATGATTACAATAATAAATAGATTCTTTTACCTGAATGTATGTACAGTTTTCACTAGCGGTTAAAGACGTCGCTGTGTTTAAAATAAAAAGACAGCATACTCCAAATCTGTAAGAAGACCATTATGCAAACTTTCAAGGTGAATAGAAAATATATTTTCAGATATTTATTTAGGTAGCTTACCCTGCGGCACAGTTTCCGCTCGCGGTACCACCCTTGTCGCTGCATTCTGTAGAAGTGTAGCAGGTCCCATTTCGATTTGTGCTTTATGAAAAAAAAGGTGAGAATGATATCTTCATTTTCCTAAATATGTCTATTCTTCAGCAAACCATACCCGCTAGTTGTTGTTCCACTCGTTGATCGACAGCCAGTGTTTTTGAAGGTGACGATAGAAAAGAGGGAGAGGACTAAAAATAATGATATTTGTAATAAAACCCAACTGCTTTCGAGTACTTAAAGTATGTAAAAAATTTGTAGATAATAAAACTAACTTTTCCCATCTCTAGAGGAATCTTTGGCTTCTTGTTGGCTTAAAAGTGTTTTAGCAGTCTTTTTTGCTGCTGAACAAAATGAAATACAACACCCAGTTAGCAGAAGATATAGCAATAATTGCTTGGGCATTGTTCAAGTAAAAAGATTTTTCTCAGTAAGACCGGAAAATTTAAGATCCTGGTCTTACGAAGGCGTCTCCAAGACTGCTTATCAGTTTTAAATGAAAAGAAAGAAAGAAACGTAACGCTGATTAGTTGAAAGGTTAAAAAGCAAATTCTTAGTGTGCGATTTCCACTGACAAAGCAAAAATTATTTCGCGAGAAGAAAAACGATGCCACGTGCGGCCTTAAAAGGGCTTACAAAGGTTACCTGACAGTCTGAGACTAATGACAAGGCAGTTTTGTGCACCACCTTTCAAGCGCGCCAATTTTGCCGACATTTGCCCATCTCCACCTCTGATGCTGGTGGGGTCAAGGAACCACATACTCTAATTAAATGGCACTAACTTGATCTCGATTCTATGTCGGTTGGTAGACTATCTACATAAGTACATAGATACTCGAATTAACTTAAGCAAACTGGATACAATTCGTTCTTAGGCAGCTTCATCACTCACCGGAAACGGTTCATTATAGGAGTGAAACGCTCTTCTTTAGGCAAAAATGTCGATCCTATACTAATAGACCATAGACGTATAATGTACAAGGATAAAGAAGAGTGTCCGATGGGTTTATTTGCATATTGTTACTATATTTTTCTGATCTGGCAATACTTGACATTTTGATATTATAATCATATGGACATGGAAAACCATAATGAGCAAGGAAAGGGTTACTTTTTTGTTTCCTTTCACGGTAAAATATGCATGTTTTTTCTCATGTTTTTTTTAATTGCATGCTTAGCTTTGGAGTGCTTTCTGGCAACACGAAAGCACCGGAAAGCTTTTGTCTTGGTATCACTTTTGCTAATTTATTAAGGGCATGCTGTTTGAAAATAAGTAACTCGGAATCCGTGATTGTAGCTGGTTGCCACAGTTGACTCCAAGATTGCTCCAGACTGTTCAAAGGCATCACTGAAGAACTCAAATCTGAATGGGTAGCTGGTAGCTAGAAATGGACCACAAGAGTAAAGTTATTCATCCAATTTCAATAATGACATTTGATGATCAACTTACAGCAAATTGTTTTGTGACCGGCTGCTAAATTTGCTGCGGCAGCTGTCACGAGACCAACTTTATTTGCACACTGAGAGTGAGGATATCGGGCTGTGTTGGCACTGAAATGTCATTGTTCTTTATTACAAGTGATATTCTCTTGACTTGGTACAAGTTTCATAATCATGAAGATACTTACGCATTGACAGCTCCAGGAACAACAATACAATCATAGCCTCCGGTGTTAGTGTTTGATCCATCATCACCGTAGCCACAGCAAATGCTTCCCTATTTCACAATTGAATTGTGTTTCCCTGTTAATAATTTTGATAGTAGTCTCACCGCAATGGCCCCTTGAATAACATTTGTTTTGAAATTTCCAGTCGACACGTCAATGGCCGCTGTAGCAGTGAAGCAAATAAGGCAATAGTTCATTTCTCGCCTAAAATGAAATCATAAAATTAAACAGTCAATTCCAAAAAAGGCGGATTATACAAATATCCAAAAATATCTTATCTTTCGAATTATACCTGAAACAAATGTTTTGATGTTGATTGGCAAGGTGCCTATTAGAGCTTCCAAAGTTGAAGCTTTGAATTCTCCCAACTGTGCCTGTATAATACTGGTCGCATCCTTGTGGTGGCAAATTGGGGTCGGTGCATGAAATTTGCGTCACCTTAATAGACCACGTTCTAGTTGCAAATGACGTGACTCCAACCACCTGGCTTCCAAGCTCAAAATCCAATGAGTTACAGTCGCTGGACGCTTCAAAATAAACTACAGAAAATGAAAGCATAAAAAATTATTGACAGCGAACATTTTTTCTTAATCAAATGAAATCACTATGTTCTCCGGAAAGATCTCCACAGACTTCAGGGACAGTGAATTGATTGGAAATCGTGAATTTGTCGGTCAGACAACGGGTAGATTGTGAGGCAGCTTTTCCAGCAGGGGCTGCTGTCTGTCCATCTGCAGACAAGTAAAAAGATACATCAAGAAATTTGAGTGAAGTTTGAAGACTTACTGAGGAGCTTGAAGCTGGATGTGGTGATTGTGTTAGGTCCAGTGATTGCAAAATTGGTCATGTCCAATCGAATGCTACAAATGTTGTCGTTGGCTCTACAGATTTTTGCTCTGCAAGCGCCAGCTGGTGCGTTGGTGACTTCAAAGTAAGTGCAGTTTTCAGCTGTTGTGCTTCCACATGTTAAAGTTACTGAATAAAAAAGTAAGAACAAGTTTTATTTTTTTACAAGACAGTTTAGTTAGATACTTACTAATGCAACAAACTCCAAACCCCGAAGCACATGTTCCACCATTGGTTCCGCCAAGGTTCGTGCATTCTTCGCTGCAATTTATGTAAAAGGTAGCAAAAATTTGTAATGAGAACTTTCAGCATATCTAGCATGTTAACAACAATAACAAACATACTCAGTGTAACAAGTTCCGTTTTTGGCCCCACCAGCTATTTCACACGGATCATTAGGAAATCTATAAATAAAAGTCATAGCTCACAGTATTAGTTATTTATATCTGCTTGAGTTTGACAACTCTCGTCTGACCTGACGACTTGGAAAATAGGCACTGAAGGAGAGAAGTAGTTTGTTACTCGGAGCAATATTAAATCACGTTTGAATTACTTAGGTTTAGCATGTAAGCATCTCTATGAGTATCTAATCTATTGGTCTACGTATTTGAATTTACTTACGTAACTTTCCTAGACGATCCCCTTTTTTGCCGATTTGCGTTCTGTAATCCAAGTGTGACTTGTCTTCAGTCCCCAAGGCCCAGAAGCATGGCATTGCTGTCGCCAAAACCAGGAAAGTCTAAAATTGGAGAAGATAGCTATACTTTTAAGAAGATTTTCTTAGCTTTGTGAGAAGAACCTTGAGTCCTTTCATTATGGATGTGTTCGATTCAAGAGATCGAAATGGACTGAAAAATATTTTGTATACTCAATGGGATGTTTGAAAACAAGGACTTCTATTAACTTGGCGCGCGTTGACATAGCCGTTTTGCATTGAAATACGTTCCAAGCACGCTTTTGAAATGTACACAACGATGAGATGTGTCGCATAAATAGTGTATCAGCTATGATATTTTACCAAGAAGTAAGCAAAAGTTACCATGCATCGCAATTACCACCTTTATCAACTCTACCGTTTCTCGAAATGACTTGAAATGAAGCATGATTGCTAATGTTTGGGCATGGAACCACTAATCAACCTGAAGCAGAAGTTGAAAAATCTGCTTTGTCTTGATAAGGAGCATGTAAACCACTGATCAACCTAAAATCGGGCAGATTTTGAGGGGTCCATTTATTGAACAAAATCTGCCTTTTCTTGGCAGATTTTGAGACGATTTTTGAATTTGGCCAAAAATATTTTTAGAAAAAATTTAAAAAGTCAAATTCTGCCAAAAATAGGTTGATCAGTAGGTTGTAACCGTGTAATCAACCTAAAGCAGTAAATGAAAATTCTGATTTTCTGCTTTAGGGTGAATGTCGGTTGAAAGTCGGTTGCCCAAAAACGGTAGAGCATGAAGAGCTTCTTGGTTCCATTGCCATCCAGTTTCTAAATAAAACTTTGAGTTTTCGTAATCTTAGGTGCGGGTTATCAGCATTTTGATTACCTTGTATGTGTTTCAAATTTTTGCATAGCTGGCTATTTTCAAGATGGGAATATTAGTTCTACAACATTTCGTCGCTGATGGCTTTGCAGGCCATCAATTTTAATGTTGTTACCTTTCGACAGTTTTTAAGAGATCATTTAAATATTTGCAAACCTTGCAAACGTGCATGCTACTTTGAGAAACTCGTCGGTAAATTAATGTCGAGGAAGCATTACACTCGTCACGCATGTATTTTGTCTTTCGAAATATGAAAGAAAAGTAGAAAAGCCTAAGCTTTAATGCAAGGATCGTTCGTTTTTATTGATTTTCATTATGAACCAAAGTCGACTGCAGTCGAGTGCATCTTCCTTCAAGTGGCTTGAAAATTCTATACCCCTTTTACGACGAGAATAGGAATCCAAATCCACAAAAATTAGGTAGCGCACCGACAACTCAGCTCAACAAAAGTCATTTAGGAACTTTGTGTTTCCTTTGTTTGGACGCCGCGCGCGTTTATGACACAAACAATTATTCACGAGCAATAGATTTTGCAATAAAATTTTTGCATATCTGTCGCGCGGCTTGTATAGGTGAACTAATTGCTCATTAACAAATGCATTTACTCGTCCATTTATCCATAATGGTGTCTAGTTCACGAGCATTTTTGAATTATTGCGCATTTATTGTTAAATAACTCTTACACGTTATCAATTTATCACATTGAAGAATGGCAATTAGCAAATTTCCAAGATCCAAGTTTTGCTAAAAAACTGCGAGCCGAAAAATTCGATGAAATCTTCACGAAACCTCTCTTTTTTCTTGTTTCTGTATGACCCTCCGTTAAAATCTAATAATGCACATTGGCATGTATTAATTTTATTAGCTTTTTCTCTCTCTCTCTCACACGTTGGCTTAGGAAGTCTTGGAGAGGGTGCTTGTTCGTGTCATCAAATGTCATCAAATTGTGTTCATGAGCTCTCCTTCTCTGACAATTCTGTCGCGTTGCCACTTGCATCCAATTTTTCCTATCTGGAATCCTACGAGTAGATAATTAATATTTCACTAAAACATTCTGTCAAAAATACAAAGGCCTATTGAAACAGAGGAAGGAAAAAGAGATGAACGAGCAAAATAATCGAAATTCGGAAGTTTTCAGGAAAAAAATCTCAACGCGCGGATCGAACAACGGCTTAAGTGTATTTTTAAGGACATGACAATGAATGAATGAATGAAGGCCCAAATTGGATCAATTTAAATTGTATTGAAGGTATGGAGTCTATTATGCTTATAAAAACCCGTGATCTATAAATATAAAAAAAATCATTGAAATACAATTAAAAAGGGCACTACTTTTTTGATAATAAAAGTTGTGCTACGTTGCAAGACGTGAATTTGGAAAAATTGGCCACTAAAAATGCACTTTGTAAAAATTGGCAATCAAAATAGGAGTTAGAAAACAAATCCTTGTAAAAAAGTTAGTAATTACTTCGTTGTTTTTGTTTCTCCTTGAAAAATTACAGAGAACTTCTTGGTTCCCCTTCCATCTTGTCTTCAGAATACTTTAAGAACAAATTTGGCGTGATTAAAATGCAATTAGTTCTCATCTGTAACAATTAAATTGCACCCGAATCTGGTCGTTTTTATTCGAATTTTTGCATAGTTGGCAAGGAAGTGGAATGACGGATCACTTGCATTTAGAGTTAAAATTGGCTGATTTGTCATGCTTTTTATGTAAGCGTGGAGATACAATAATTTTGCAAGCCAAATTCAGATTTTACGAAAATGGACTTCAAAGAAAACTCCATTCAAAAGTGCACACAAAATATAATAGCAACATCGCAAGTAACCCTTTCAAAAAGTTAAAAAAGTAGATCCGATACATTGCAGAATTGTCGTTTTTATTGAGCTTTTGTCATGAAACAAAATATACTTAGTCAGTTACGATAAATACGATTAGAAGATAGTAGGCAATAGGCAATAGGCATTGAATATTTACAAGTTTGTACACAACATGGTATCATTTTTTGGCAATGCTGGATTTCATAATGTATGCGAATATTATGTTTTTTTAAACTTTTTTTGCTTGTACATATGAGCTTCCCATTTTTCTTGAAAGCAGAATCTATTGAAAGGGTCAACTTTCAACTAAAATGAAAGCTATTTCAGTGGGTTGGCAGTTTTCTTGGTCCTGGGAGATTTTTCATTTTTCTTCATTTTAATTTAGGCCTGAGCAGCTTTCTTGCGAATAATTCAAGCATACACCTAAATAGAAAATGTTTTAATCATTGTCATTTATTTTCATTTGAAATATTTACCCCTTCTGCTTGTTGTCGCTGCTTGTCCGTCGTTGGTATCTTCAGTAACGAAGTCAACCGTGAAGGGAGCCGTGCAATCTGTATAACAGATTTTTTGAGTTTATTAAAAACAGGCATTTGAAAATTGCCGTTCGTTAAACTCACCACAAACTTGGGAGAGGGCAATCACCGATTCATCCACGACATGAAACACCGCTCCAC
>JAAUYL010070192.1_pt1 | contig 16286 bp, 8 predicted proteins | sample 7278011 | NCBI WGS metagenome assembly JAAUYL01 (sample SAMN14350225, study PRJNA611818) | marine sediment metagenome | isolation source: surface marine sediment (1.8m) | place: French Polynesia: Moorea | collected 2018-08
ACCAGCTAAACCACTTGCAGATTTTGCTACATCCCATCCTAGTCCCATTGTCAGTCTTGATAGATCGTATTCACTTTTATCAAGTACAATTTTTTGCCCTTTTTTGAGGTTAATAGTCATATATTTATTACCCTGTATAAACTCTAAAAAATTTTAACAAAAGCCAAGAAGGAATCATACCAAGCGTGATAAATTTTTGGTACAGATAGGTAGGAGACGTTGATTATAACTACTTCCTTTTTGTATAAACTTCTTGATCTGAATTAAGCGACAAAAATCTATAATTTTAATGCTTTTTTCTTTGTTTATTCTGCCAACTGTGGTTTTGCTTCTTCCTTACCTATACTATTTGTAACATTCTTTTTCCAGCCTTCCTATCATTTAGTATTACCCTACTAAATAAAATTCGGTTTGTAGTGGCAGGGTCAAACTATTACTTCCGATCGGTTAAATTGAGTCACTCAATTTTTGTTTAAATAGTAAACCAAAATTCTGTAGAAATAATTTTCAGCATCTGTCAATCTCTCAGTTACTAATTTTTATTTTCAGCCTCAACTCAATATAAGCATTCAACTATTATCAGCAGTTAGCAATAAAAATTAAGTCAGTTGTTGGGTAATTCAGTCTAGACAATTTGTAGAGGTACTTTGGTAGATATCTCAGTTTATCTAATCTCCTTTATCTATTTCAATACTTTTAATTCTTCTAATTTCACTTATTATTATGCTAGTAACTAATAGCTGTTAACGTAGTTCCTCCGCAGGAGGCTAACTGACAGCTAAATGCTTGCAACCAAATTAATTGACAAAATTACTTTTTACCTGTTTGCCAATTAAATCCATATTGATAAAATTCGTCTGCCTGTCTATGGCCTTGAAAATATTTTTCCTCTTTAACAATCATAATTTGAGAGTTAATATTTTTCACAAATGCTGCCACACAAAAACTGCGATTACTATCAGGATTATTCAATTCTAGATAAATTTCTTCACCATTACTTATCTTGAAGAACATTCTTCCATATACAGATTTAAAATCTCTAGCACCTTCATATATAAAAGCAAAGAATAGTACCCTTTTAATTAAATCTGGTCTGAAAATATACATATTTTCACCATCATTTGCTATACCTGTCCGGTCATCTTTATCTAAATAAATGTAAGGTGAAGTGTTCCTAGATCCAAAGTTTTTTCCTAAAGGTTGAATAACTCCCTTTTCACCATTCATCATTTCATACATACAGCCTAAATCTAAATCTGGCATACTATTACTGCCAAAGATTTTTTCTATCAAACCACCTTGACTATTTTTAATGGCTTCCCAGTTAAGATTAACATGAACTTGAACAGGATTAGCTCTCTCATCTTTGCTCAAGTCTATTTTATGAAAATCTCCAGTTTTTTCCAGTTTAATAACCATGATTTTTAGTCTTTCATAGTAACAACAAAGGTAAGTATTCAGATATCTTACCGAAAAATTCAGGTATAAAGCCTCTCCTAATAGAAGAAAAAGCCGTCGTTTAGCTAAACGCCATATCCAATCGACCAAGAGAATAAAAAAATCCTTTGAGTCAATCCTCTTCTTTATCAGAAGAGATAATTATTAATTATTAATCGTTAATTATTAATTATTGAATGTCAGCTTATGACTAATCTAATACCGTCAACAGGAATAAAAGTTAATGAGAGAGTGCATTAGTTGAACTTCTACTAAATTCAATGTCAGGAATTCCTATTCCGACTTTAAAGGTAATAGTAGCAAATCCAGTTATTATAGCCTACTTATCTCCCATCCAAAAATATTTCATCAGCCAAAGACTTTGATTTTTTTTTAAATTAATTCTTTAAGGTAATAACTGACGCCTGTTTCGCAGCATTCCGCAGGAAATACTTACTAATAAAGTATTTGGTAGTTCTAAAATATGAAGATTATCGGGACTATTTCCTCTTCTCTTTTCCCTACTAGCTATGATTATTTATTAATCACTGCCAAGTATTTTTATATTTTATTTTTCCAGTTTTTTGTTTTAGCGATCGCCCTACCAAAAATACTCTTTTAGTTATTAGTAAACGTATTTTTCTACAAAAGTTTGTAACCCAGCATTATATCCTGTTCCTACTGCTTGAAATCTCCACTCACCATTTTTCTTTATAGAGACGACCAAATTCTATTGCAGTTTCTCTGGAAAAATCTTCTTCTAATTCATACTTAGTTATTTCTTCTTGACTCTCCAAATCATAAACTCTAATGAAAGAATTTTTAACTTGCCCAAAGTTTTGCCTTCTTTTTTCTGCTTCATGGATAGTTACAACAAAAAGTAGTTCTTGAATACTAGAATTAACATTAGTTAAATCTACTTCTATTGTTTCATCATCCCCTTCCCCTTCTCCAGTTCTGTTATCTCCCCAATGCTTTACAGAACCATCTGGAGATTTTAAATTATTGTAGAAAACAAAGTATTCATCCTCTGGAATTTTTCCATTATCTTCTAACATAAAAACAGAGGCATCTAAATCAAATTCTGTACCTGTATCAGTAGGATTAACATCCCATCCCAAACCAATAGCAACTTTTGTTAAGCCTGGTGCATCCTTAGAAAGATTAATTCTGTGACCTTTGCTCAGTTTAACAGACATTTATTTTCCCTCTCTGAATAAATAATTTCCAGCATCTTTCAAGATGATAATTTATATTTTTCTTTGCTGAAAAATCAGCAAATTTTGGTAAATTTCCCTATTCCCCTCATCTCCTCATCTCCCGTTCTCCCTAAATCGTTCACTTACGATACTTTGAAACAGTCTTGCTTTAAAGGGGAAGTTCGATATCTTATTTTCTGGTCAGAATAATTCATGGCGGTAAAGTTTAGCAAATAGCAAATCAAGTAAATTTTGAGTTGAGGCAATATCTATTTATTTAACCTATCAAATTCGTGAGTAGATTTTCCAACATATACTCGAAGCTATTTTCTAAACTAAACCTATTTCTATTTTATCAGAATTATTTTTTACCCATTCATAATTCACTATAGCAATTCCTATCTCTGAGTGAGGTACAAAATTCCTTTGTTTTAGAGAGTAGTAATTCGGGAAACAGGGAATAGATAAAGAAGAAAAACAACTCTACCTCAGTAACTTGAGAAACGCTATAAATCAATTAATTAGGTATATTTTTGTACAAAACTTTCTAAACCAGAATTATAACCTTCTCCCACTGCTTGAAATTTCCATTCACCATTTTTTTTATACAATTTCCCAAACTCTATAGCTGTTTCCCTAGAAAAGTCTTCTTCTAGTTCATACTTAGTTATCTCTTCTTGAGTTTCCCCATCATAAATTCTGATGTAAGAATTTCTCACTTGCCCAAAGTTTTGCCTTCTTTTCTCTGCTTCATATATAGTGACAACAAAAATAATTTCTTCAATTGTCGAATCAACCATTGATAAATCTACAGTGATAGTCTCATCATCTCCATCTCCTTTTCCTGTACGACTATCTCCCATAGATTCTACCGAACCATCAGCAGATTTAAGATTATTATAAAAAACAAAATATTTATCTTGAGGAATTTTGCCACTTGCTCCTAACATAAAAACAGAAACATCAAGGTCAAAATCTGAACCTGTATCTGAGACATTTACATCCCATCCTAAACCTGCTGCAGCTTTTTTCATTCCAGGCGCTTCTTTAGACAGACTAACTCTTTCACCTTTGTTGAGATTAATGCTCATAAATATTTCCTCGATTTATTTACTATTTTTAACTACAACCAGCACAAGTATAGATTACGGAAAATGATTACAACTAAATTTTAATGAAGATGTCTAATTATGACAAAAGTCTGATTTAAACCAATTTTTACTATTTAGTAATGAGATTAAAACTTAAATAGTATCTAGGATCGGGAACAGAGGTTTTATTGTTAGTTCAACCCTATTACTGGACTGTTTTATCTGCCAAAATTGTCTTGTTTTTACTACTATGAAAAACCTCAAGTTTCAGAGGGTAAATGGACAAGCAAAGATTAAGATAGCTAGAGTGCTGTAATAATCGGTATGTTCGGTGGGTTACGGCGTACAGTTAAGAGTTTGGGGAGTCAGAATATGTATTCTCGCCTAACCCTCCCTAATGGACAGTTTCAGTTAAAATAGTGCATGAGGAAGTAGGAGAGTAGGGGAGTAGGATAGAGACATTGCATAAGGGCGTCCGTACGGGAGAAAGATTGTTGTTGGGTTTCAGTCCCTCAACCCAACCTACATCTATTGGGATAAATATAGATGAAACAGTCTACTACTGGACCGACACAGCTAAAGTAGTGCATTAGAATACTCAGTGTAATTTTTGCTCTAGGAAGGTTTGGAGACTTTTCCTAAACCAACATTTAAGGCGTGTTGGTCCACTATTGGCGCGTCAAGCTTAAAGTAGTGTAATAGATTTTTTACTAAAAGCTTTGAAAAATTGGCATCATACCATTTTCCTAAAGCAAAATTTCAGGCTTGACACGCCACTACCCCAGAGTTTAATATTTATTTCTTTAACAAACAGTCTCTCACTTAGTCAAAATTTTAAAAGTTCTCGCTCATATTGAGACTAAAATATTGCTATTTTTTCAGTAAATACTCAATAAATTACACCATTTTCAAGAAATATTTCTACATTTTCAACTATGATTATGATATAGATAACAATCTTATTTTAATTGTGATAAATTCTAGATTTTTAAGGAACATAGAACAGGCAATAGGGAAGAAATAAAAAACTGTATCTTATCAAAATAAAAAGAGCTATATACTAGACTTTTAAGGAATAGTCAAATTATCATATATGATTCCTGATTGCTATATAAATTTTGTCATTCTTATTATAAATTAGTTATTTACAGTGTATTCCTTCTTTTCGTTGATAAATATTTTGCTGAACACTCCGCAAATCTACCCTTAATTCCTACCTCCTAATTCCTTGATTGAATAATTTGTTTCTGATATTCATCTTCTGTCATTAAATCTGTGGTACTTTCCACACGATCTAAAAATACTAGACCTTCTAGATGATCGTATTCATGCTGAAAAATTCTAGCAACAAAATCTGTTAATTCTTGTCTTTCTAGTTTTCCTTCTCGATTAGTATATTCTACGTTTATTACTCTATATCTTGGTACTAAACCTCTAATTCCTGGCACACTTAAACAACCTTCCCACCCCTTAACTCTATCTTCTGAATGAGATATTAATCTAGGGTTAATCATAGCTGTTGGCTCCAAAAATGGAGCGTTGGGATATCTGAGATTGGGTCTAGATGCAACAATAAATAAGCGATCGCTAATTGAAACTTGGGGAGCAGCAATTCCCACACCATTTGTTTCAATTATTGTGGCTATTAAATTATCAATTAGTTGCTGTAAATTTTCATCCCAAACATTATGAATAGGTTGAGCTTGATATCGTAATATCTCATTCCCTAACTGAGCTACTTGTAATACTTCCATAATTTTTTCCTTTGTAAATTTATATCATCAATTTATATAGCTTTTCAGATGGGTGAACCACACAATCAAAACTACAACCCTTGTAGGAAAGCTCCATGGAACTTTCCTACTGTGACCTACTAATAATGAAAATTTCTTTAATCAAAAAAAAAGGAATAAATAATTTTGATTAATTCTTTTACCGAAACAATTAAACAATTAAACAATTAAATAATTAGATAATTCACCCTTTAAAGCCTCCCCAATAAAGGGGAAAAAAATAAATTTTTTCCCTACCGCGTCAATCCTCTCCCTAAAAGGGAGAGGTAATTATCCATTATCCATTATCCATTATCCATTAATGAATCCCTACTTTTTCAAGACTTACAGATTTTTCAGTCCTCAAAACTACTTATCTAAGACGTTATAGTTTTGATAAAATCAAAACAGCAGTTTTCAACTACCCTGAACTATAGTTTCTCAATTAACAGCCTGAGTATAACTCAACTCAATTTACTTCAACAGACTGAGAAATACTATATAGAATCCCTAAGCGGATCTATAAACGGGAGTGTGGTCCGTGTGGGAATAGGGGGAAGTGTAAAGAGTAGGGGGAGATTGTGAAGCTTGGGGACATTTTTCTACCTTTTTCCCCTATTCTATATTCTCGAACTCCTGACTCCTGACTCCTGACTCCTATGCCACTTTGCAAATATACCAAATTGCTTCTATATATCTATCCTCTTAATCTAGATGGTAAATTTCCAGTTCGCACCTGAAAATTCAAGTTTTGACCATTCCGATTAACTTCTAATTCCAACAAACTACCGACTGTTTTGTTCTGAACAATTTGTTGCACATTTTCAGATTCACTAATAGTTTGATTATCAATTTTTTGAATTATATCCCCAGGCTTTAAACCACTTTTATCAGCAGGAGAACCAGGAACAACTTGCATTACTAATACCCCTTGGTCAGTGAATAACTGAATATTTGTATTGAAGTTTCGGTTAAGTTCTTGCTTAAGTTCCGGTGTCAAAGTCTGCATGGCAATACCTAAATAAGCGTGCTCTGCCTTACCTACCCTAATTAATTGTTGAGCAATTTGTTGAGCATTATTAATAGGAATTGCAAATCCTAAACCTTGAGCACCATCAATAATAGCTGTATTAATGCCAATTACCTCACCATTTTGATTCAATAGAGGGCCACCAGAATTTCCAGGATTAATCGCAGCATCCGTTTGAATAAATCCTACCCGCTTATCTGGAACACCCACATCATTACTAGAACGACCTGTAGCACTAATTATACCCACTGTCACAGAATTATCCAGACCTAGGGGGTTGCCAATAGCGATCGCCCATTCTCCAGGTTGTAGATTATTTGAATCTCCAACAGAAACAGTGGGAAGATTATCACCATCAATTTTAATTACTGCTACATCAGTTACAGAATCTGTGCCCAAAACTCTACCTTGAAGGCGACGACCATCTTTGAGAACTACTTCTACGGTAGTGGAACCCTCTACAACGTGAGCATTAGTCAGAATATTACCATCAGAACTAATGATAAAACCAGAACCAGTTCCTTGCTCAACCCCTCGACCTGAAGGTGACCTAGGAGATTCATAACCATAGAAATCTTCTGGTATTCCCCTGCCAAACATATTAGGTCTTTGGCTGACGCTTCGAGAAGCATTAATCCTGACCACTGCCGGGCCAACTTTTTGGACTGCATCTACAATAAAGTTGCCATTGGAAATAGGAGCTCTAACTGGTAACCAACTAGATCTTTCTGAGTTAGAAGTACCATCAGTTTTGCTAGGGGATTGAGTAACTGATAATTGAGTAAGCTGGCTTGAGTTTTCCGGAGATCTACTTGTCTGGAATATCAGGCGCTCACCTAGCAATGCTCCGACCCCTCCCGCTAGTAGTAATAAATAAGTTAAAGGTTGTTTCCAAAAGACTTTGCCTGTTGTATTTTTCATGGTCATTTATTTATAATTGGTTAGTTTGTTGAGAATGAATAATGAGAGTTTTTTCTCCTGATGGAGAAGTTTTCTTTGAATTTTCCTACAATATCTATGTAGTCTATTACTTAGGGAATAGGAAAAAATAAATTATCCTAATGTATGGACTCGATCTACTTTTTTACTTCCCCTGCTACCGTAAGTTCAGTTCAAAGGGATCTTTTTTAACTGGGAATTCCCTTGCTGTCTACTCTTGAATGATTAAAGGGATTTACATTTGACAGTGATAGATTAAATTTAACACTTCCTATAATTAGTAATTCGAGCCTGATGCTTAGTATTTCAGAGTCATTAAAATTCATGCCTTAATTTTTTGTTTGATCTGCTTAAGTTTTGGGAGTTACTTTTCATCATCGAATTACAATATTAAGTTGCATATATATCATATCTAGCCTTTCTCATAATTAATGAGATACAGTTTTGTTTCCCAGATCCGGTATTTCCAGTCTTTGGTTTTCTGATAGATGACCTACAATCAAAAGGACAACCTTTAGGGCAATTCCATCAACCCTCTCTACTAGCGTGTCTAGCTTTAAAATGTGGGTAAATTTGAGTTAATGAAGACCTCTCCCCCAACCCCTCTCCTGCAAGGAGAGGGGGAAGTTTTACACACAATTTTAGTCTAGACTAGCTACTACAGTAGTCTACTAAAATGAAAACTGCTGTAAGCTCTAAAATTTGTGTACCTCATCTATTGGATAAATGCTATATATTAATCTGCGATATTTTGGACTTTAGTATATTTACAATCCCTAAAATATTTATCCGGTTTTTTTAATAACATCAAGTTGCTATTATTTTTGGCATAAATTCACGATTTATTTACTATTACTACTAATTTATGCCAAAACAATAATTATTTAACATTTATTTGATTTTATATTGATTTTTTGATGATTTTTAATTTGGTAGTTTCCTCAAATGTAATATTTAGAAAACTAGCAGGAAAAACATTTACCCAACATTAACAAGGAAATAAATAATAATTAAGTGGGGTCACTTTCCTAAAGCAATAATCTACAAATGTCTCTCGCAATGACCAAATATATTGTATTTATTGATGCCCATATCATATACTTGTATTGTTTGAAATTAGTTTGATTTGGTATTTATTTTTTGCTTAAATTATGTCATTTGATTTCTTGATTGTTTTTGTAGTGCAAAAGCATTATCCCAATTTCATAAAATATTGCAGATCGTGACGCAACTCCTAAAATGCTATAAATTCCACCGGAACTAGGAAAGGTAAATATATTAAAAATAGAACAAAAATGGTTGATTTTTACAATTCATCCAAACCATCTACTTTTTCAATATAGGAATAAATAACAGATTAGGATATAACTATCTATGCATAAATTTTATATTAAATATCGTAATTACTAAAAAAATTGTTATTTAAAATGATTTTTTTATAATTCAGAAAAATTATAATTATCCTAATAAACTTGCCTATTACTACACTACGACTAAAAAGAGTTGTTTATAAAATATCTATATAATTAGGCAAAAAGGAATGAAAGTATATAGCCTTTACCAAAATGGTGAGATACACAAGTTGTGGATGTTAGGCAATAGGCAATAGGGAAAAGAAAAAATACTCTATCTCATTAATATGAGAACTGCTGTATATTATCTTGTGAAAAAAATGCAATTCTTTCTGTCAATTTTCCTGGAAATTTTATAGCAAATAAACTTTAAATTTTTACTTAACCTAATTAGGGTTTCTACATCTAAGACAGTCTTTTTAACTAAATTAACGAGAAACCCAATTGCCAAATTTTTAGATAAAATTTAATCCTAACATTTCGCACTTCAAAATGTAGTAGAAAAAATCAGGAGTCAGGAGTTGTAAGGGCAGAATGCTCTGCAAATATGTTGCGGAGCATTCCGCAGGAAAAAGCGGAAGCTCTGGGTCAGCGAATGGCCATTCGCCCCTACAGGAGTCAGGAGAAAATCATGGTGGTCAATAGGAGTAAATAATTAAGCATAAATACTTAATATTTTCCTGAGAATTTGACTCATGAGAAAAGTCAATGAATACGAGCTATGTAGTATAAATACCTTGTCAGTTACAGATTTTTATACTACTTGTAATATTACAAGCTGATTTGCGGAATGTCAGTTTAATTACAATTAAAGCACTTTTTATAATGGTGAGGTACAGTTTAAGATTAATCTATTTTCCTTGTTCCCTAAACTCATAAAACTTTGTACCTCATCAACTCCAAAACTGCTGTCAATCAACAACTTAGTTAATTAATCCTCAGCAAAAATATAGCGATAAAGTTCATCTGACCCTGGCTCTGGGCTATCTGTGGCAAAATCAACCGCTTCAGTAATTAACTTCTCAATCTTTTGATCGATAGCAGTTAACTCTGCAACATCTACCAAATTATTTTCTTTCAGGTAAGTTGTAAATTGCTTAATAGGGTCACGAGAAAACCAATATTCTTTTTCTTCTTGATCCCGTAATTCATCAGGGTCAGCCAAAGAATGGCCTCGGAACCGATAAGTCAAAGCTTCAATTAAAGTAGGTCCCTCGCCAGCCCTAGCCCTGGCCACAGCTTCTTGAGCAGCAGAATGCACCGCCAATACATCCATACCATCAACTTCCACACCAACCATACCAAAAGCATGAGCTTTTTTGTAAATCTCAGGTTCAGAAGTAGCACGGTCGTGAGCCATACCAATTGCCCACTTATTATTTTCTACTACATAAATAATGGGTAGTTTCCACAATGTAGCCATATTTAGACATTCAAAAAACTGGCCGTTATTACAAGCCCCATCCCCAAAGAAACAAGCCGTTACTTGGTCAGCAGTTTCATTTCCCATAGTTTCCCGACGATATTTACTCTGAAAAGCTGCCCCAGTCGCCACAGGAATACCCTCAGCAACAAAAGCATAACCCCCCAATAGATTATGTGCAGCCGAGAACATATGCATCGAACCACCTCGGCCTTTAGAACAGCCTGTGGCCTTACCAAATAATTCAGCCATCACTTCCCGTGCTGGTACACCAGCACTTAGAGCATGAACATGGTCTCTATAAGTGCTACAAACAAAATCTTCATCTTGCCGCATAGCTTTAATTACACCGGAAGAAACCCCTTCTTGTCCATTGTAAAGATGAACAAAACCAAACATTTTGCCTCGGTAATACATCTCAGCACACTTATCTTCAAACAAGCGTCCTAAAACCATATCTTCGTAAAGTATTAATGCTTCTTCTTTACTAATTTTTATACTATTGGTGTTAAAAGCAGGTAAGGTACGTTCTTGGATCATTGGATTTTTCCTAGGCTAGTATAATTAGTGATAAATTTAATGTTGGAATGTTGGAAAAGACATATTTAGCAAAAGTCTCCAATGTTAAAGTTAACATTACTCGTCTCCACAAGTTGCGCAAATTTATTTTTGATCATTTGATCAATTAAGTAGCATATCTAGAAATTGTGTATGAGAGTAAATAAATTTTACTAGCTTGTTATACACTATAAGCTTAATTGTTGTATAGTATAGGCTTAATAGAATAAGTCTTAAGTTTTGCTGTTCAAGTTGGGTAAAAAAGTTATACTTTGTGGGAAGTTAGCCCGACATATCAGATGAATGGCAACAATTTTGAAAAAATTTTAGATAATTGTAGATAGTAGATATAAGTAGAGAATATGCTCTTAGAATTTTAAGAAGAATTTTTAGATCCTGAAAATTTTGATGCTAAAATTAATAAAGTGTTTCTATGAAATTTTTAGGTTAAAATTTAAGGATTAGTAGATTATCCTTTAAACCTTTAATGTTTATCGGTGCAAAAATCCTAGACCATTAAGTGATGAGCATCAAAAAAATTGCTCTAAAGTAATAAAAAACACCTCTGTTAATGAACAATAAAGGATATTATTAAGTAATATAGTAACTCGCCTTTGAGGAAATGCACTGTGCGGATTCCACTAGATTATTACCGAATTTTAGGTTTACCAATTCAGGCTACTGCCGAACAGTTACGGCAGGCACATCGAGATCGCACCCAGCAGTTTCCAAGAAGGGAGTATTCTGAGGCAACAATAGTTGCCCGTAAACAACTTATAGATGAGGCTTATGCTGTTCTGTCTGAGCCAGAACAACGCGAAACTTATGATGGCAGCTTTTTGGCGAAAACCTACGAACCAGAAACACAACAACTAAGTCCAAGTTCTAAGAGAAATCTCGACCGACCAGATGAAAAAGGAACAAAACTTCAGCAAACAGAAGAAGTTATCCCCACAATAGCTTCTAGACGGTTAGCAAAAACGATAAACTCTCAAAGTAGAGAGACGATAAGTAGCTCTGAGTTTGACCCTAACACTCCAAGTATCGAAATAGAAGATCCACAATTTGTAGGAGCAATCCTGATTTTACACGAACTAGGAGAATACGAGCTGGTATTAAAACTTACTCATCCTTATCTTACTAATAATAATATTGCTATAAAAGATGGACGTTTTGGCGATCCAGCATTAGTTCTGCCAGATATTGTCCTCACAGTTGCTTTAGCTAATTTAGAACTGGGCAGAGAACAATGGCAACAAGGACAATATGAAAGTGCGGCCACAACTTTAGAAGCTGGACAGGGATTATTACTGCGAGAAAATCTGTTTGTCCAAGTTAGAGGGGAGATACAAGCTGACCTTTATAAGTTACGTCCTTATAGAGTAATGGAGTTAATAGCATTACCAGAGAAAATAGCTCTAGACCGTCGCCGTGGGCTAGAAATTCTTCAAGATATGTTGAATGAACGGGGAGGAATTGATGGTCAAGGTGAAGATCAATCTGGACTTGGGGTAGAAGATTTTCTGAAGTTTGTTCAGCAACTACGTCACCACTTAACCACATCAGAACAAAAGAAATTATTTGAGGCAGAAGCTCATCGTCCTTCGGCAGTAGGTACATACCTAGCAGTTTATACTTTTTTAGCTCAAGGGTTTGCTCAAAAACAACCAGCCTTGATTCGTAAGGCTAAGTTGATGTTAATGCAATTGGGTCGCAGTCAAGATGTAAATTTAGAAAAATCTGTCTGTGCTTTACTTTTAGGGCAAACTGAAGAGGCTAGTCGTTCATTAGAACTTAGCCATGAAAACGAACCCTTATCCTTTATTAAAGAAAATTCTCAAGAATCTCCAGATTTATTGCCTGGTCTATGTCTTTATGCTGAACATTGGTTGAGCGAGGAGGTATTTCCACATTTCCGTGATTTGTCTGACAAGTCAGCTTCTTTGAAAGACTATTTTGCAGATCAGCACGTTCAAGCTTATCTAGAAGCTTTACCTACAGAAACAGAAGCAGCTAATCAATGGGTAGTTGTTCAACCTCGTCGCGATCGCGACACGGAACAGATGTTCTACCAGAAGGAAGTTGACAAATCGACCGTATCAGATTTAGAAAATCAAGGTATATCTGGTGTGGGTAGTGTTGCTACTGCTAGTCTTGCTTCTGCAAGCAAAGGAACTTCTAATTTACTAGGAGCTAGTTCTGATAATTTGCTTCAAGAATCAGAAAAATCATCATCTACTATAGGTGCGCAAAAACAGTTAACTAATCCGAGTTCTGGTCGCTATTCAGGAAGAATGAGGGAAAGGAGTAGGAGTAGTTTACCTCAGTTTAATGAAAGTACGTCACTAGGAAGTGAAGAATTACCCCAATCTATGCCAGGGCATAGTCCACGCAGAATCTCTGCTAGAAGAGAACCTGTCAAGGTTGGTCGTCTAATATTAATTGGAGTTTTGGGATTATTGGCAATAGGACTGATTGGGTTGATGACAATTAAAACAATTGGTTGGTTAGTAAATGCTTTAGGATTAGGTGGACCGATTCTGCAAAGAGAACAACCTATAGTACAACTGGACAGACCTCCAATAGAAATTCCACAACCTAATCGGGTTAGCCTCGCAGCATCAGGACCGATAACGAAAGAAGTAGCACAACTAGCGATTCAAAGTTGGTTAGATATTAAGGCTTCTGCTCTTGGTCCTAATCATCAAATTGAAAAATTACCAAATATTCTAGTAGAGCCGGCACTTTCTCGTTGGTTACCTACGGCTAATGCGCTGAAGCGAGAGAAATCTTATCGGAATTATAAGCATGATTTAGAGATAAAAAGTGTAAAGATGAGTAATACAAATGCCAATGAAGCTCAAGTAGATGCTCAAGTTAGAGAAAGGGTTGAGTTTTATGAAAATGGTAGATTGACTAATTCTGACAACGAAAACTTACTTGTTCGTTATAATTTAGTTCGTCAGAATGAAAAATGGCAAATTAGTAATTGGAAGGTACTGAGATAATTTTAAGTGCAGAAATAATTATGGGAATGAACCCAAGCTCAAACAGGAAGAATTATTAGTATTGCTACTGTATTTATTCAACTGAATTATTGGAAAAAAATCGAAATATAAATCAGAATTAAAAAAACTTAGACACTCAACTCAAAAAAATTTGTTAATCAAATTAATCTTCAAGAAGTAAATAAAAAAATACGGCTCTGGTGTCAGGATTAAACAAGAATTGGTCTCAAAATAATAAAATAATAACAGGTAAAATTCTTACAGCTTTCAAGATTAAACTAAAAGGGAAATCGAGGGTAGTTATATAAATATTGATGGTATAGATGGTTTGATAATTTAGTTGTTCGCTATATTGCCACAGTCTTTCTATTGGATTAATTTCTGGATTATGTGAGAGTTGCAATAGAAAATTACTTTAGGTAAAGTCTATTTAATTAGTTATAAAAAACCTTGTCCCTCCTATACTGGGTAAGTCTTCCGACTGTCCTGATTTGGCTGTTATCTAATTCCCTAAGATTTTTCAGTATTCAACCCGACAGAGATGACTAGGTAAGTAGTAGGCACAATTATTAATATATAGCAGTTCTCATATTAATAAGATACAGTATTTTTTTTCTCTTCACTATTGTCTATTCCCTGTTCCCTAAAATCCAAAACTTCTGTATCTCACCAATTTGATAAACGCTATATCTACTACTCAGGTATATTTTCTGTTCCCTGTTCCCTTTTTCCACCAAAGCGTTCTCTATTCCCTACACCTCCACTCAATATTAAATTAATTTTGCTTATGCTTTTGAGTTTTTTAGCTGTACTATTAGTAATTTTTAATAAAACTATCACATAATTTTATTAATTAATTTTGTTAAATTTATGATAAATTAAGTAAAGTTAAGAAACCATAACATTATTAATCTAGAATTGCCTATAAACCCGCATATATACTCATAATTTCTTAGTAACAACCCTTGACCAAATATGAGCTTTTCTGCAAGATATAGACTTATAAGGCGATCCCGCCGATCCCAAAAAAATGCTGTTCTTATCGTTTCTATAGATATAGAAACTGCTAAGTGTTTCTAAGCATTTACCAAACTCACTAATTGTTTGAATTGGAAAAGTAGTTCTCAAAAGAAACAAGGAATTATCTGTGATTACTTGCTAGGTTTTGGGAAACGGAATAGAAAACAGCAAAAAAATAGAAGGATATAAATAATGGTTCAAGAACGTCCACCCCTAGAAGAAATGACTTTACGCCAACTACGCAAAGTCGCCAGTGAACTAGGTATCTCTCGTTACAGCAGAATGCGTAAAGCACAACTTCTGGCAGCAGTTATGGAAGCTCAAGGTATCAATCATCTCTCATCTGCTCCAGTTTCAACATTAGAAGTACAAGAAGAAGTGGAAGCAAAAAAGTTTGAATTGGGCCAAGAAAACAACATTGATGATTTTCTTTCATCGATTGATGAAGGTTTAACGGATTTACCCAATGGGTATGGTAAAAGCCGAATAGTATTAATGCCACGCGATCCAGAGTGGGCATACGCCTACTGGGATATTCCGAATCAACTGAAAGAAGAGCTACGTCGTCAAGGAGGACAGCAGTTAGCTCTGCGTACATATGATGTCACTGACATAAACTTGGACTATCAAAGTCCTCATAGCATTCAGGAATATCCTTGTGATGAATTAGCTCGTGAATGGTACATACCTATTCCAGTAAGCGACCGCAACTATACTGTGGAAATAGGGTATCGGTGTGCTGATGGTCGGTGGTTAGTTTTGGCTCGTTCTGAGCGAGTACATATTCCTCCGGTCTATCCTTCAGATTGGATTGATGACCAATTTATCACAGTTAGTTGGGATGAAGATTTGCGTGGCAAAACCTTTATGGAATTGGTTCCTGCTAGTCGCCAAATTACTTTTTACGATAATCCCGATAATATTTATGAGGAAATGTTTGGCATAGCTGAAGCTGAGGAACAACGGGTTGCTGGTTCTATGTTTGGCTCTGTTCAAATGGTTCCAGGTTCAGGTCAGATGATAGAGGAAGGAGTAAGCTCTTATGCTATGGCATCAGGTCTAGGGATGTGGGCATCTGGTAGTAATGTTTCTGGTGCAACTCAAACTATGTCAGGTGTAGGTTTAACTGCTTCTGGAGTAGGCATGGGAATGTCAGGTGTAGGTTTAACTGCTTCTGGAATAGGTCAAACTATGTCAGGTGTAGGTTTAACTGCTTCTGGAGTAGGCATGGGAATGTCGGGAGTAGGTTTAACTGCTTCTGGGGTTGGTCAAACTATGTCAGGTGTAGGTTTAACTGCTTCTGGAGTAGGCATGGGAATGTCAGGTGTAGGTTTAACTACTTCTGGAGTAGGCATGGGAATGTCGGGAGTAGGTTTAACTGCTTCTGGGGTTGGTCAAACTATGTCAGGTGTAGGTTTAACTGCTTCTGGAGTAGGTATGGGAATGTCAGGTGTAGG
>JAAUYL010019921.1_pt1 | contig 16284 bp, 14 predicted proteins | sample 7278011 | NCBI WGS metagenome assembly JAAUYL01 (sample SAMN14350225, study PRJNA611818) | marine sediment metagenome | isolation source: surface marine sediment (1.8m) | place: French Polynesia: Moorea | collected 2018-08
AGCCCTAAAGCACTTAAACTATTGTGATACAGTTTTGCTTGTAATGTTCCTGTCGTTGCCAAAACACCAATGCGGTGACACTCAGGATAATCACTTTTAATAAATGCTGCAGTCGTATTCATCAGATGAATCCAGGGAATATCTAATTGAGGTTGTACCGTTCTACTAAACTTACCCAAACTTACCCATACATGGTTGCATGAGCTTTGGAGCTAGCTTCCTGTTTCATTGAAGACCACTGACCGCAGTCTGTAACTTATCTTCTCCACAGGCTTGAAATCGGTGGGAACTCCACCTACTGACGTGCATAGTTTTCTAAATTCACAGCAGCATTAAAGTCTCTGTCTGCCTTGAACCCGCAGTTCTCACATTCGTAGGTTCTAACATTCAACGGCATCTTTTGTTGATGCCCGCAATGAGAACATAATTGAGAACTTGGGTAAAATTTATCTGCTATCACTACTGAACTGCCATACCACTCACACTTGTATATAAGCTGATGCTTAAACTCATAAAAGCCACAGTCTGCTATCGCCCTTGCTAGTTTATGATTTTTGAGCATTCCACTAACGTTTAAATCCTCTATTACTATGGTGCTGTGGTTTTTAGCTAACCATGTTGTTAGTTTATGTAGTGTATCCGCTCTGATATCGGCTACTTTTTTGTGAGTCTTGGCTAGTTTTTTGATCGCTTTGGCTCTATTTTTTGAACCTGCTTCTTTTTTCTTGACACACCGTTGATAACGAGTTAGTCGTTTTTTGGCTTGCTTATAGGCTTTAGGGTTGGCAAAGAGTGTTCCATCGCTACAATAGGCTAGAGTATTTATACCAACATCTACACCGATAACATCTCGTTCTTTGGCAATATGGGTTAGTTTATCATCATATTTAAAGCTGATGTACCAATTATTTGCGCGTTTTGAGATGGTCACATTTTTGACTGGTACAGATGGTAAGATTTCATAAGTTTTTACTATTCCTATTCTGGGTAGTTTGATATAGTTTCCTTTTAGGATTTTAATGCTTCCTTCTAAGTAGAAACTATCTTTTTTCCCTTTTTTCTTAAACTTCGGAAATCCACATTTCGCAATAGTTAAAAAGTTTTTGAATGCCCTTTCTAAATCTCTCAATGCTTGTTGAGGGGCACATTTAGATACTTCATAATACCAGGGATTTTAACTTTTGACTTCAGCTACCAAACGCTTATGTAAAGTAATACCACTAGGCCGTTTCTTAGTCTCTTCGTACTCATTAATACAAGTGGCTAATCCCCAGTTATAGGCATGACGGGCTACACCTGCGTGTTTGGCAAGTATTGTTTTTTGGGAATTGTTAACTTTTAATTTGGTCTTGATTGATTGCATTTGAACTGGTAAGCCACCTCTTTTAATAGTGAACAAGTTAAACATAATTCTAGTATATCACAGTCGATATCTAATTATGTTTAACTTTGTCTAATTATTTTAATACTGTTGATAGCCCTTTCATAAAATCCATGAGCTGTGTTACAGGTAACTACCAAAAAATTAGCTCCTGCCGTTTGTAACATTTTCCCGTATTTAACTAACCAAGGAGTACAGTCTGGAAGTTCTCCCAATAAACTTTGAGTCCGATCAGGAATATCAGTAGCATTAATTAAAATCCAAACGGGATGGTTGCGATCGCCAACAGCACCTCGCTCCGCATTAAAGGCAACTAACCGACCTTCAAATTCAATATGTGCCAGTGGACCTAACCCCCCGATAATTCCTGGAATTGCTTGTTGTCGAATACCTTGTTTCATAATCAAGATGCTAAGTTAAGAACAACCTAAACTTTCGCGAGTTTCGACTCCTGTAATGGAATTTTTTCCTGAAGCTGTTTTACACATTAATTTTATCTGATAGCGGTCTACCATTGCTCCAGAAAAATCTGTCCCTGTAACTTCTGCATTACGGAAGGTGCTACTCATCAACATAGCATCTGTGAAAATAGCATTGGTTAAGTCGGTTTCATCAAAGCTAACTCTATCTGCAAAAGTCTGAGTAAAATCTGCTTCTCTTAAGTTAGCTCTCAAAAAGTCTCCTTTAGTAATAATAGTGTCTTGTAGATTTGCACCTTGAAAATTTGTACCCCACATTGTTGCACCTGCAAAAGAAGTACCATGTAAATCTTTGTAGGAAAAATCTCGATTGCTTAAGTCTGTAAGAGTATAATTAACATTATTTTCTTCTGCTTGAGCAGGATAGATATTCATCAGACAAAGACCTGCAACTGTCAAAATTAAGACAAATACCAAAATTCCTTTTTTGAGCATTACAATAACTACTCCCAAAATTCAATATAACTAAATTAGAACTTACGCACGCACAAGGTATTTTCGGCATTACGAGCAATCATGAAGTCATCTCAAGCTAATACTTTCGTACTAGATGCGTAAGTCCTATAAATGATAAATATATCAAATAATATGTTAATATTCAATTATTGGTGTATCGGAAACTTCTTCTACTCCTGAAGGTTATTCGTTGCAGTTAGCTGGTACTGGTAGCTCCTATAACGACTTTACTTGGCAGAGTGCTTCCCCTAAGACTTATGACTCAGTAAACCAAGGACAAAATTTTGTTGTTTAAGGATTAAATTTTGTCAGTTTTTCATCGTAAAATTTCGGTAAGTGGGAAACCACCGTCTTTTAAGCGGTGGATGGAAACGACTCGACGGATTTTAATCCGTAGTCAAAAAAATGTGTTATGATTAAGTAATAACTTAAAAAGTAGCCTCAATGGTATGCATGACCGGAGAGAGTAGTGGCAATTGACACCGTAAGCGTGGACTGCTGCTGTATGCGTACTACGGTACGGTACTGGCAATGTGGTTGTTTCGAGTAATGTGAAAATCGTGGTTTTAACCCGATTTACAACTCCTAGTCACGAATCCACGCGACTTTAGTCCGTGGAGTGTCAATGGTTAGGAATTAGACTTATTCATGTCTAATTCCTGCCAATATCTAGTATCAAAATGTAAGCATTCAGCTATTAGCATTCAGCTTTCAGCTTTTCCTGGGGAATACGCTCGAATTTCCTGCGGAATGCTAGGCAAACAGCTTTTGAAAGTAATAACTCTAAGGTTAGCTGATGACCAATTTTATTTCCTTTCCTTCGGAATGCTACGCAAACATAACTTTTAATTCTCCTTTCATAGCCCTTAAGGTAGTTCCGACCCAGGAGGCTAGCTGACGGCTAAATGACTACATCAATATTGAGAACAAACCTATTTGCTTAGTGCTGTACTTAGACATTTTCTGGTAGAAAAAATGCCTGTTTTGAAACTTTATTTACTTACCATTAATAATAAAAGCTTTGCCCATATTGTTCAGACAGGTTAACCAGTTATTTATAGCTATTTTCAGGTAGATAAACCACACAGTTAAAATCATAACCCTTGTAGGAGCTATTTCGTACAGAATGCTTCGTAAACATGAATTGTCCCTACTAAGTATCTAGGCAAAATTAATTACCTAAATTTTATTGCCTCTAATTTTTACAACTTATTCTTTTTAGTTTTAGAGTATGTTTCAATAATTAACAATTGACACGGCTCTAACTGAGCTTTTTATATTTGAATATTAAACCACTTCCTAAAATTCCTAATATAAATAAACCTATTGTTGAACTAGGTTCTGGCACTCGAACTTCCTTACTAATCTTGGTATTTTTAACTCTATAGCATTTCCCATAGTCATAAGGTACACTAAGAGAAATAATTTTTTATGGGGATTGCTGACGCAAAGCTCCGGTGACGCGTCAACTTATGAAACCTTATTCTATAGACTTGCTTAAACAAAATTGTCGAGATTTGGGAACAGGAAAAAATCTCCATAAGAAAGCTGGCTCAAAGGTTTGGAGTGAGCAAAAATTTTCTTCAAACCTTAACTAAAAAATATCAAGAAACTGGAGACATTAGACCCTTACCTCAAGGAGGAAGTCCTCAAACAAAGAACCTAAATTTTGATTACCAATTATAGGTAACTCTAGACCAAATTCCCCTGCCACAAAATCCAGACCAAAATCAATACCTAAACTGGTAGAGTTGCTAAACAAGGCATGAAAATCAATAAATACTTCTATTTCTAGAAAGTCTCCTACATTATCAGGCATGATTAAGGAAATTTCATCTCCAATATTAAAATTGATTATTGTGTTATCTTCTAACTGTAATCTGGCTGGTAATGTGGTGGTTAAAGAAAAATTTTGCAACATTGATAAAGCCATTGCTACTTCTATATCGAAAAGATTGTAGAAGTAGCCAAGATTCCCAAAAATTCCTAAATCTAATTCTTGCTTTTCTTATAATGATGGTAATCCAAATAATAGGCTAGCTAAACCATCTAAATCTATGGCAGCTTTCATACATTCATCTTCCCCAGATGAAGTTAGTTGATTTTTGAGAGAATTCACAGACTGAAATCCAGTTGTATTTACTTGAGGTAAACTAATATCAAAACCTCCGAATTTTTCATCTAGTTGTAAATTAACATTATCCCTATCTAGATTTACTATATTAATTGTTTCATCAATATCAAATCCCAAATATAGTTGATTTCCAGGCTCAATATTTACTCCTGTAGCTACATCAAATATTAAATCTAAATCACAGGAAGTATTAATACCTTTTGTCGAAAAACTGGCATGATCGGCAAAAGAAAAACCAGATCTAATTGTCAAGATTTCTCATGCTTTTACAGATGTATCTGGAATCTCAAAAAATAAATCAACCGGAATTAAAGCATTAACAATACCACCGTTTAAATTAAAAATATTTTGTAAACCTAATTTACCTTCTGTAAAAGCATTAAAACCTACATCTAATTGCTCAATTTGTGGCCAAATACAAACACCCCAAACTTTCTTAGCACAACCAGTATTTTGAATCAGAGAATAGTTTTTTGCTAATGACTCATTCCACTCAACTGCAAACAAACCACTATCACTACCCCAACTAAAATTGCCCTTTTCCTTACCCCAAATATTCTGATTTGATGTGGTAAACTCTAAATCAAATTTGAGAGTTGTCGCTGATGTCACATTGGGTAGGGCGATCGCTGTAACACTAGCAACTAGGACTGATATGACAGTCTGAAGTAGTTTCATTTTTTTATACCTCTCAAGACAAAGCTTTTATTCCAACTTCTTTTTTCTGTTGTTGGGGGTATAGTATCTGGATAATTCTGATGACTTGAGATAAATTTATTTACTAGAAGCTCCTAAAAGTTCTAGATAACTAGGTTGTTAATATAAAAAGCCGGTGAGGAGACTCGAACTCCTGACCGTTCGATTACAAGTCGAGTGCTCTACCAACTGAGCTACACCGGCAACGTCTTTTAATATAGCAAAGCTAAAGCTATTTTTGCAACCCTTTTTTACTTTTAAATCATATTTCTTTTAAATAGCTTAATAAATCGGCCATTTCTTGCTCATTGGCCTGGAATTGGGGCATAGGTGGTGTTTGGCCACTAACTATTTGATTAATAATTGCCACGTCCGACTTATGTTGGGAAATTCCTTCTAAACTCGGCCCGACCTGACTATCTGTAGGCCATTCATGACAACCTGCACAATTCATCCGAAAAATCGCATGGCCTTTAACTGGGTCTCCCTGGAGGGACAATACGTTTTTGATATAAGGATCAGAAACCTGAAACTGATTAACTCCTAGGATTATAAATAGGATTACCAAGAGAACAGCCAGACCAACTAAGCTGATCCACTGTAGTAGGACTTCTTTTTTGGTGTCAGCAAGTTGGTTATTCAAAATCTTTAATATCTTAACAATTATGTACAAGAAAATTTAATATCAATTTACACATCTTAACAATTATGTACAAGAAAATTTAATATCAATTTACACATCTTAACAGTTTTAATTCTTTCAGGGGAAGATTTTTATGCAAAGTTAAAGATTTAAATATATGGGCTAGAAAGTTTTGGGGGGAACAATCACAAGAGATTAATTAAGCCTCAATAGATTAACTTGTAATATGCTCTAAGCTTAATCCAAACTTTAATCTACTATATTATTATTTATGTTTTTGATTTTTTTTTAAAGATTGGTGAAGTAGCGATCCGCTCTTAGCCTTAAGGCCACCAAAGGATGTCAATCCTAGGTTCAAAATAAATAGTAGTATTGATTAATAACAAACAAAAATTTCAATCAAAGGAGTTGACTTCGTGGTAGAACCATTACTTTCTGGAATCGTACTTGGTCTGATTCTCGTGACATTGGCAGGACTATTTTTTGCAGCCTACCAACAATATAAGCGGGGCAACCAATTAAATATTTAATTAGCCAATCTTGCTGTCAAAGCCTTACTGTTAAGTCCTCCGCAGGACTTAAATGCTGGACAGAAAACGATAGCGATGAATCTAAATGGCACAAGCCAAGATTGTTCTAATTGTGGTGAAAAAGTCCTGAAAAATTTGTCAGACAGAATTCATTATTGTCCTTCGGAGTGGCATTGTGATGTGTCGCGATAAAAACGCAGCGAGAAATATAAAAGACAGGGGGGTAGAGCATTCCCTTCTTAGAGCTTCCTGGAGTCATGCAACAGGGGGACTAGGAAGGGAGGGAGCTTACACTAACCTTGGGGTATAGTGTGGCAGTATGTCACGTTAGAATATTTCTGCCCTCGATGGAACAAAAAAAAGTTAAAGCTGTATTGCCATAAACTTTCTGCCGACAAATTTCTAAGGTGGGAACTGATTTAATCGGCCATATTTCGGGACTATGTTCCACTGCTAACTCGCTGGTTGGTGCTAGAAGTTGATATTGAGCGATCGCCTCTAATACTGGTTGATATAAGTCACTAGCATAGGGGGGGTCAAAATAAATCAAATCAAACTGCTGCCCTACCAGCACTTTTAACCGTTTCAACACATCTCCCCGCAACACATGAAATTGCTGGGATGAGGTAGCCACGAGTTGCCAATTTTGGCGAATTGTACTACAAGCCGGGCCATATTGTTCGATGGCGATCGCTAAGGATGCTCCTCTACATAAAGCTTCTGCACCCATGGAACCCACGCCAGCACATATATCCAGCCATCGACATCCATCTATATTATTTTGCCAAATATTAAATACGGCTTCTCGCACCTTGGCCAAAGTTGGACGAGTTGCCATTCCTGGTAAAGTTTTTAGTTGACGATTACCGTATATTCTTAAATTCATGCTGATCAAAGGGAATATAAGGAGAATGGGGAGATATATTGACATCCTAACTGCCGTAAAACGGACGGGTATTCCTACAAGAAGGGCGAGGCTTCCTTAATTATTGGCTCAATATAAATAATAGGATAAAAAGAGAAGGATAGATTTGAAAAAGGGAAAAAGGAACAAGCAAAAAAAGATAAAATCTAAATGGCTCTTAGTTGATAAGTTAATAGTTATTTAGTTAGTTAAAGCTCAATTTTCAGGGGTCACTTTACTAACAAAATTTGACAAAATTTGTAGCCCAATAGTGGAAGATTTTTCTGGGTGAAATTGCACTGCCATTAAATTATCTTTTCCTACTGCTGCGGTGACAGTTTGATTACCGTGGGTTACCGTTGCTGCTGTAACTTGAGAGTCTGTGGGGTCAACATAATAAGAATGAACAAAATATACCCAGGGTTGAGAACCTATTTCATTCCATAATAAATGTTTTGGTTGAGTAAATTGTAGTTGATTCCAACCCATTTGTGGAATTGTCAGATTGGGTTCAGATTTAAACTGACGTACTTTTCCAGCAAGTATTCCTAAACCTGCTTCTTGACCTTCTTCGCTACTTTCAAATAATATTTGTAAGCCTAAACATATACCTAAAAATGGTTTGCCGGAAGCAATAATTTGTTTAATAGGTGTTTCTAAGTTGCGTGTTCTTAAATGTTGTACTGCTGGATCGAAAGACCCTACTCCTGGTAAAATAACTGCATCAGCTTGTTCTATTTCTATGGTTGAATCTGTAATTTTTGGGGTTGCTCCTGCTTTTTCTAAGCCTTTACAAACGGAGTGCAAGTTACCCATATCGTAATCTATGACTGCAATAGTTGACATTAATTTATTTTCCTTGTTTTGTGTTTGGTAGTTTTACGATAGCGTTTCTCAAGTTACTGAGGTACAGTTGTTTTTCTTATTTTTTCTTCCCTAGTCTCTACTCCCTACTCCCTAAAACAAACGAATTTTTACCTAACTTAGAGATGGGAATTAGTATATTATAGTCAAAAAATTATATCATGTTCGCTTAATTAGCGATCAAAAACTTTTTCCTCATAATACCTTATTTTTTCTTTCTCTTCTCCCTCCTAAGTTCTGAGTTCTGAGTTCTGAGTTTTCCCTAATTATTTATAACTGTTCATCCGGACATGATATTAGTATGATTTAAAGGATTTATATTTTTTTTATTTGGTCTGAGTTTGAAGAATGAAAATCAAAGTTTTACTCACATCGTTTGATATTTGGAAACCTGAACATAAATCTAATTCTTCTGATGATTTACTGGGTGTGATATCTGCTCAAGAATTAACTGATTATTCTCTAAGTTTGCTCATAAAGTTGCCTGTTGATTCGGAAGTTGCTCCAGAAATTGTGATTTCTCAAATCGAAAAATTTCAGCCTGATGTAATTGTTTGTTGTGGGATGGCAGAAAAACGGGAAATTATGACAATAGAATCTCAAGCAAATAGTGGAGAAAGCGTGATGAAAACTTCTGTTGATTTGTCAAAGTTAGTGGTTGGTTTAGATAGAACTGAAATTAGTAATGATGCCGGAAAATTTGTCTGTGAAGATTTATATTATTCGGTTTTAAAGTATCTTGATGAAGGTGGTTTAAAAAGTAAGTGTATTTTTGTTCATGTACCTATATTAACGGTAGTTAATAGGGATGTAATTGTGGGAGATTTTCTGAAAATTTTGTCAAAAATATCTTGTTAAAAGTTTTTAGTATTCAGTTATTAAGTATGGGTAAGTATCTAACTTTCAATCGCTGATAATTAGTTAATTTGATTATTGATTATTAGATGTTGATGAGCGATCGCTTATCACTTACTGAGTCAAATTATTAGTGGGACTTAAACACCTTAGAGAGCCAGAAAACAGGTTCAAATACAGACGGGCAAAGGCTTTTACGTCAAAAAGGTATAAATCCGTATGGAATCACGGGTTCTAGCCATTTTTAAGGCATCGAGGTAATTCCCTTGCTTGGAGTAGCTTTTACGCCTTTTTTCGACTAGAAAATGTTTAAGTACCATTAGTCAGTTAATTTTAGGCAAAGATGAAGTTAGTCAAAAAAAAATCAATATGAGAACCATTGACAAAAGTTTTATGTTTTTGCTATCGTATCAAGGTAGTATAGAATATTAGTATCTATTGCCTCCTGTGGGCTGCTGTCTCAGAGGTGGTAATGTCTATCTCCAGTTGTATATCTGGGTTTGTAATTACTCTTTAGCAAAGATATGTATTTGCTAAGTAAGTAGTTAAGAAGACTAAATAATTAGCAATTATCTAGCTTTACTAAACAGTAGCTACAGACCCAGATACACAAGTGGAGATACATATTACCACCTCTGAGACATCAGCTCAATCTAGTAGTGCCACTTAATATAGTGTTTACCTAGTTTGAGTAATTCTCATTTTATGACATTCTCTGTAGAAAATTATCCCAATATTATTAGTGAGTCTATAGTGACAACTAATGTCACTATAGACTCCTATTTTTTGGGGAGTTTCTATCAAGAGATGGGAGTTTTTTGAGTCATAGACTATTAGCACTATTGGTGAAAGATATCTGATGTTCTGATGCTGTTGTGTAAATTAATCAGAACAAAAAAAATGAAAAATCAACCTCTATCTATCTCATTATATTGGGATTATCAAAACGTTCGTATTAATCGTTTCAATCCTTATTTTGCTCGATATTGTCAAAATTTTGCCAACTTACATGGTAGTTTATTGAATCAAAGAGTATATAGCTATTGGCGAAAGGAAAATCAAAGTTATGAACAAGGTTTATACGAGCTAGGTTTTGACTGTATTGACATTCCTACAACAGAAAAAAAGAGTGTCGATCAAAAATTAATAGCTGACTGCGAAAGAGAACTTTATTCAATGGTATCTGCTGACATCCTAATTTTAATTACTGGAGATGGAGACTATAAAAATCTTGTTTCTAAATGGAAAGCTCAAGGTAAACAAGTATTCATTTTTGCCAACTCAAAGAATGCCAATCAAAAATTACTTTGTCTTGCTAACGAATGTTATTTTGTAGACCAAAAATTACCAGAATTATTTGAAGTGCAAACCAAAATCATGCAACTAACATAATTAGTATGTACCTTTTAATTTTGGGAAATTTGTAAATCAACTTGAAAGGGATTATGATTCCAGGAAATATATGATTTAGTTGTTTTAAGTACAACAATAGTCGTGATAATAGTCTTGATTATCCTGATTAGGAAAAGGGGAAATGTTATTTTCTAAAGTCTAGGGATAGAAACCCAGTTTGTCTGCTAATTTTACAGAGTGAAGCAAACTGGGTTTCCCACAAAATTTAGGAGATTGTTATATTTATCATTTCAATTTATTCAGCAATATTAAGTCAAGGCTACTAGAAAGAGTTAAAAATTTAGTTGATATAATTTTAGAAAAAATGTAAGAGTACACCTGATATGACTATCAATAATAACCAAGAAAGGATTAACCAATCTTTGAACCTTTTGGCTCAGGGTTTATATCGTTATATTGAACAAGAAATGAAGGAAGTTTATCCTGATAATTGGCTACAAGAAGCTAAATCTAGTTTGAAAGATCAACAAGCAGCAAGAAAACGTAACTTCCAAAAAATTTTCCCTCAAGATGTTTCTTTGCAACTGAAGCTAATTATAAAACAGTGGGATGGAGTATTCAAAAATAAGTTAAGTAAAGCCAAAATTGCCATAGTAGAAGGACTAATAGAAGTCCGTAATAACTGTGCCCATCAATCTTCATTTTCTACAGATGATACTTATGAAGCACTTTACTTAATTGCTAAATTTATTAAAGCTATTGATGCGCCAGAAGCAGAAGAATTAGCAAAGGAAAAACAAGTAGTTTCCAGACTTCTATATCAAGAACAATTTCGCCATGAAGTTCGCCAGAATATTTCCCCAGAAAAAGAGAAAAGTATTAGGGATAGATTAGAAACAATACTGGAAAAAATACCATTTCGAGATGTTTCTCTTTTACAAGATGCTTTGATTCACTCTACATATCTCCAAGAAAATTTGAACAAAGCAAAAGAAGTGAATGAATATTCTGACCGTTTAGAATTTATCGGTTATAAATTGCTATCCTTTTTGAGTGCAGAGTATCTTTATCATCATTATCAAAACAAAAGTAAAGATAAAATACCCGAATTTAAAAATCAAGAACTCCTCAAACAAGCTTTAACCCATCGTTCCTATTTAAACGAAAATTATGGGGATGAAGAAGACAACGAAAGTCTCGAATTTCTTGGTGATGCTGTACTAGGTTTCTTAGTAGGAGAATTACTATATAGAAGATATAAGGAAGACCACAATTTAAAACCTAAAAAACTTACTCGCCTCCGTTCACTTTTAGTAGATGAAAAACAATTAGCAAAATTCGCGGTTCAATTACGAATTGGTAAAAAAATGCGCTTAGGTAAAGGTGCAGAAAAAGATGGTGGTCGGCAAAACCCTGCTTTACTTAGTGATATTTTTGAAGCAATCATTGGAGCCTATTTTCTCGACTCAAATTTGATGAACCTTCGCTCTTTTGTGAACAAAATTTTTCAACCTGTTGTAGACTATCTAATGTCTTTAGACAATGATTTAGTAGATACTAAAGCTAAATTTCAACAATGGGCATTAGAAAAAATTAAACAAATTCCTAAATATGAATCTAATAAATGTGGTGGTTCAGACAATAAACCTAATTTTTATCTAGAGTATTTGTAGCTAATAGAATGTATGGTGAAGGTAAAAGTAGAAGTAAAAAATATCCAGAAAAACTTGCGGCTGAAAATGCACTAGCTAAATTGAAACAACAAGGATTAATATAGATAAACATCAATAAATTTAAAATTGGCAGATGATAGATAAAATACCCGAATTTAAAAATCAAGAACTTCTCAAACAAGCTTTAACCCACCGTTCCTATTTAAACGAAAATTCTGGGGATGAAGAAGACAATGAAAGTCTCGAATTTTTGGGCGATGCTGTACTAGGTTTCTTAGTAGGAGAATTACTATATAGAAGATATAAAGAAGAACACGATTTAAAACCTAAAGAACTGACTCGCCTCCGTTCACTTTTAGTAGATGAAAAACAATTAGCAAAATTTGCAGTTCAATTAGAAATTGGTGAAAAAATGCGCTTAGGTAAAGGTGCAGAAAAAGATGGTGGTAGGGAAAATCCAGCTTTACTTAGTGATACTTTTGAAGCAATAATTGGAGCCTATTTTCTCGACTCAAATTTAACGAAAGTTCGACCTTTTGTCAAGAGACTTTTTCAACCTGTGGCAGATGATATAATTTTTCCTGATTCTGAAGATAATTCACCACCAAATGATTTGGTAGATACTAAGGGTAAATTTCAACAGTGGGCATTGGCAAAATTTAGAGAAAATCCTAAATATGAATCTAATAATGGGGAAGGTCCAGACCATGCTAAAGTATTCACTGCTGAAGTTAGAGTTAGGGGAAAATTATATGGAGTTGGTAAAGGGAATCGTAAACAAGAAGCTGAAAAACGTGCAGCAGAAAAAGCTCTTAAAAAAGTAGGATTAATTTGAAGAAGGAAGAGGTTGAGAGGGAAAAAGAAAAAAGTAAAAAGTTAACTTGAGTAAGTATTATCATTTATGATTTTTAAGATCTTAATTTTTTGTCTGGGAAATTAAGCAAGTAAGAATGAACAAGGAATTTGGGAAAATTTCTAGGATTAATTCGTGTTAATATCTCAATTTTTTGGCTGGGAAATTGAGCAAGCAAGAAGGAAGAAGTAAAATTTAACAAGGATTATAATTTGGTTGTCCTAAATAGTAATAGTGTATTTTTTAATTTTTTCCCATACTCCTCACATTTTCTATATAAAATCCGGTGATACAGTAATCTTATTCATTACTTTCTCTAATCAATTTTTCTATTACATACTAGTTTCAAAATTTATGCTATTCAAATCCTTTCGTTCATTCTCAATTCTCACTTCTCAATTTTGCATCCGAGCCGAATGCGATAACTAATTACCCAGATTGTATATCACACTCTCTCTACCATTAGCATGCACCACCACCTGTAATTCATCCATATTAATATCTGAATTTTTCAGAAGCAGGAAGAAAGGAATAAGGAATTTGGGAAACCTCCAGGATTTATCAAAATAATATGGGTCTAAAACCCTGCCTTTTAAGACGAAATATTTTTCGAGCCTTGTTCAAATCCCCGTTATAAAAATAACTTCTGTACGTCGCCAATCGGACGGCTCCCCTATCTGACTTCTGACTTTGTTAATCCTGTTAAGATATTAATTTTTTGGCTTTGAAATCAAGCAATCTAGAAGGAAGAAGTAAAATTAAACAACTATTATAATTAATCCATATTAATATCTGAATTTTTCAGAAGCAGGAAGAAAGGAGCAAGGAATTTGAGAAACCTCCAGGATTTATTTTTCTTAATATCCGAATTTTTTGATTGAGAAATTTTATTGATGTTTAGACTAGGCTAATATCATTTCAGTCAATGAAATATTTAATATGATGTCTCTTTGAATACCTATAATAAAAATTTTTTGGAAGAAGAAGTAGGCAGCATGAATAAAATTTATTTGCGGAGCATTCCACCAGAGGAAAATATACTCTATTGAAAGACAAGAAAATTTTTATTATGACTAATTAATGAGACTTGATATAACTGGGTGCATTAAAATAGTAAAAATTTCAAAATTATACATATAGCTTTTTTCTACTCTCTGAGGCTTTTTAGTAAATAAATTTTGACTTGGAAAAAAGATGATTACTGATACCAAGTCCGGTTTATAAAAGTAGATCGTAAATTATCTCTATTGCTTATTTATCCTTACCGAATAATTAATAATTAAATAATTTACCCTTTAAAGCTTCTCCTTTCAAAGGGAAAAAAAGTGCTAGGATATTTCCTTATATTCAATCAAGTCCGGTTTTAACCAGAGGTAATTATCAATTAATGAATTATTGCCTCACTCCATAATCAGTCTATAATAACCAGATTTGGTATAATAGCTAAATACTAATTTCTATAAAGAATTTTTGACTTTTAACTTAAAAGTTAAAATGACCAAATAAATAAAATCAATAACCTCTCTTTTCAAAGGTATAAAAAAGGAAATTTGGGATTTTCTTGCCTCCTATTACTAGAGGTACTGATAACTGATAACTGATAACTGAAATGACCGATCGCCCACGCTCCCGCAAAGAACTATATGCTCGTATTCGCGAAATAGGTCGCGAAGAATTTATCTTGGAAGAGATGGTTCGCTATGGCTTTTGGCCTGAAGGTGAAGAAATACCCCAAGACCCCGCTGATGAAATTCAGCGTCGTGGGGAACTAGAACAACAACTCCGAAAACTTCGCCAAGAAAATGCTCGCCTTTTCAGTCAAAAGAAACTGCGCCAAGAAATTTACAAACAAAGATTAGCTGAGTCCCGTCGCAAACAACAAGAAACTAAAGAACGTCGGGAACGAGAAAGACAAGAACGCGCCGAAGCTTGGCAAGAACAAAAAGAAAATGACATTATTTATCTAGGGGAAGGCGTATCTGGGGGACTCAATAATATTGATGGAAATATTTCCCGTCTGGAAACTTATGACCTCCCTATCCTTAACACTGCCCAAGATATAGCTACTGCTATAGATATTACCGTCGGAGAGCTTCGGTTTCTAGCATTTTCCCGCCCTACTTCTACAGTTTCCCACTACATCCGATTCAAAATTCCCAAAAAAACAGGGGGAGAAAGACAAATATCTGCTCCAATGCCACGTTTGAAAAATGTTCAAACTTGGATACTTGACAATATTCTCTGTAATATTCCTCTCCATGAAGCAGCTCACGGTTTTCGCGCCGGACATTCTATCCTGACTAATGCCGAACCTCATGTCGCTGCGGATGTGATTATTAATTTTGACCTGAAAGATTTTTTCCCCTCTATTTCTTACAAGCGGGTTAAAGGGTTATTTTTTTCATTGGGTTATTCTGAAGCTGCTGCTACTATTTTGGCCCTCCTCTGCACCGAACCTAATGTGGCAGAAGTTGAGTTAGATGGACAAACTTATTATGTAGCTCAGAGCGAACGCCACTTACCTCAAGGTTCTCCTGCTAGTCCGGCAATTACTAATATAATGTGTCGTCGTTTGGATAAACGTCTGAGTGAAATGGCAGCGGAACTTGGTTTTGTTTATACTCGTTATGCTGATGACTTGACTTTTTCTGGTTCAGGAGATAATCTCCGACACATTTGCAATATTTTCCGACGTACTGAGTCTATTGTCAGCCATGAAGGGTTTACTGTAAATGAGGAAAAGACAAGAATTATTCGACGCAAGTCTAGTCAACTTGAGGTTACGGGTGTTGTGGTGAATGAATTTCCGACTATTTCTCGGAAAGAGTTGAAGAAGTTTCGGGCAACTTTGTATCAGATAGAAAAAGACGGACCTCAAGGGAAGAGGTGGGGTAATGGTGATGATGTGATATGTGCAATAGATGGTTTTGCTAATTTTGTAGCGATGGTAAACCCAGAAAAAGGTCGGGAGTTAGTGACGCGGGTGAAAGAAATTAAACAAAAATATGACGGGAGTTAATGGATAATTAATAATGGATAATTATTTCTGGTTAACAATGTAGTCAAAGGCAAAAATGCTGAGTTAAAAGGAGTCAGAATTAAAACTGTGAGAACCAAGGGCAATTTTGATGTCCGACATGGGGACAAAATCTTGTCTGTGTCTCGAAACCATATCCAACCTGTTCATAGACGAGATGGATACAATTACTCGTGAGCGAGTATATTTTTTCTAAGAGTTAATATTCTAAAATCTAAAAACTCAGACGTTATAGTTATGACTATACAAAAAGCTACTACAACGCAAGCAGCATTTCTACTCAATATTTCCACAGGTAGATTACGAACATTACTGAATGGTGCGATTCGTTTAACCTAAATTAGGCCAAAAGCCTATGGGACGGTTACTACGGCTCCCAAAGCCGTAAGAACTAATTACACTTGAGGTGCAAGTCCTCCCCGCAGG
>JAAUYL010055849.1_pt1 | contig 16269 bp, 10 predicted proteins | sample 7278011 | NCBI WGS metagenome assembly JAAUYL01 (sample SAMN14350225, study PRJNA611818) | marine sediment metagenome | isolation source: surface marine sediment (1.8m) | place: French Polynesia: Moorea | collected 2018-08
ATTTTCCAGTGAGGTGTCAACCCGCCCTGAGTCATTGTTCAGCTCTGTGCTGTTTGAATGATGGATGGGAATCCCGCGCTGTCTCGCAGAGCAGCGTCGGGAGGATGTCAACTTGATCAACCACCTCATATTACTGGTTATTTGAGGAATGATTATCGGGGCTTCAGTAAAAATACCTCAAAAATAGCCTCTAAATCTTACACAGTAATGGTTTAACCTCTAACTAACTGGTTTGTTAAGATATCTAAAGTTTGACCCACAGAACTTGCGCAGAAATCAGGTTTATAGACGAAATTTCCTGATTTGAAAGACAATAATTAGGGAAATAACCCAGTTTCTTATCAGGGCAAACGCATTTTATTTTGAAGTTCTGACAGGACAAGGATATCAGACTTGTGAGTATTTATACTCATTAATGCTCTAAAGCTTAACAGCAGAAGCTTCCAGAATTTAGATGCGTTTGCCCTGGTTTCTTATTTAGGTGCGTAAGTCCGGACCTATTTTTAGCCTATTATTGTATTTTTCTTCTCCGTGTTAGGTTAGCTGTCATTTGCACCACTTAGAAACACTAAAGTCTTAATTATCCGAGAAGTCAAATAACTACAATTGTCAGAGACAAGATTTTAATAGTTAGATTATTGGCTCAATAGTAGAAACGGTTCAAAGATTATTGAATGACCCCTCAGTGAGATTTACAATACCAAAGAAAAAATCTGTTATACCAGTTTTAAAAAATAATTTTACGAATAATCAGTGTAATTAAAAGACTTGAGAAGAGATGTCACTTTAACAAAGCGGTGCGACCCCGCGCCGTCTCACGACGCAAGGGAAAGTGCATCAAGAGAACAAGATGATTGACAACCTAAAAAATAGTATTGAAGGCATTAATTATGACTCCTGACTCCTAATAAATAACCTAGTGATTTGTAGCCAACATTTATCATATTGGCATTAAAGTTATCAGTAATTTTTCAGAAAAAATAGCAGAATATTGGCAATTTACCTTGAAAAAAACAAAAAAAATCTTAATGGATGAAATTAATTTTTCTGAAGAAGAAGCAAAAAAAAATTAATGCTAAGTATCCATAGCTACTTTTTTTGCGCTGAAGGGGAAAGTAAAACGAGAGGCCATTATTTTATTTTACTGATGGAAGATATAAGATTGACATCAGCGAAGCAATGTACCAGGGTCCAAGGTCTAGCATGTTTGGGGTCTAAAGGCGCGTTCCACACTACGTCCCTAATCCGACCGCTACCATAGACACTGCTAGCTCAACAGCATTCAATTAATTACCATAACACACTAAGCAGGAAAACCGCAACATTGATTGGTTTTCCTATACGAAGATCCCCCCTCATGAGAGCGCGGGTCTTCAACGTTAGTTGAGATAAGTTATAGAAACAAAAGTAGGATAGATTATTATGTTAGACTACATTATAGCTTCTTAATAGAATATTTAAAAAGCATTCTGTGCTGAATATTAATTAAACCATCATGACATCTGCATCTCCAAACCACATAGCAACAGAGTACACCACAATCCCAATAGAGGATGTGGAAGTTATAGAGGGTAGCAGCCATGAGGTGTCTCACCCTAAAAATAATTATGTTTATAACAATCCTGAAATCAATAACAGTCATGGAGATAATCCCAAAAGTAAATCAACAGTTAACGAAAGTAGTGCATTAGTTAATCCTGGTTCTGCTGGGTCTAATTTCTCAGAATTTCTGGTTCCCTTAACAAAAGACACTTTTGTCGAAGCTGTTAAAGATGTTGAAGAAAAGCTAAAGACAGTTAATCAAACTCTTGGCATGCTCAACAATTTGTTAGAGGCTCAAGGATTTGATGCGATTTTACATGAAATGTTACGTTCAATTACTCTGAAAACAGGAGAATTATTGAACGCAGACCGAACAACAATTTGGTTATTAGATGAAGAAAAAAATGAGCTTTGGTCAACAGTTGCCCAAGGAGCTAATGGAAAACCATTAGAATTAAGAATTCCAGCAAATGTGGGAATAGCTGGAGAATCAGCTCAAGGAAAAAAAGTTATTAATATACCCTACGACTTCTACGATGACCCCCGTTCGACCTTTACGAAAAAATTCGATAAACAAAACGGATATCGAACTTACAGTATGGTAGTAATGCCATTATTGCAAGAAGAAACTGGGGATTTAATTGCAGTTGTCCAACTTCTAAATAAGTTCAAACTAGACGCAGAAAAATATGAACTCTTAGAAGAAAAAATAGATGTCGATGGATTTACTGAAGAAGATGAAAGACTATTTCGTGAATTTGCTCCTTCTATTAGTCTGATACTAGAATCTTCTAAATCGTTTTATGCAGCTACCCAAAGACAAAGAGCAGCAGAAGCTTTAATGAAAGCTGTAGACTCCCTCAGCAAAAGCAGCCTGGACTTAGAAGATACTCTGAAAAAAGTTATGGATCAGGCCAAGGAACTGATGAATGCAGACCGTAGTACCTTATGGCTGATAGACAACGATAAAAATCAACTCTGGACAAAAATTCCAGTTGATGGTAAATTAATTGAAATTAGAATAGCTAAAGATAAAGGTTTCGCTGGTGTGGTTGCTACATCTGGCGAACCTCTACTAATTCCTTTTGACGTATATAAAGATTCCCGTTCAGTTACAGCCAAAGAAACAGACGAAAAAACAGGTTATCGTACTTGTAGTCTATTATGTATGCCTGTTTTTAATGCCGATCATGAATTAATTGGTGTGACTCAGTTAATTAACAAAAAGAAACAAGGAGAATATCCAGCCTATAATCCCGCAGATTGGCCTAATGCACCAGAACAATGGAGAGCTAGTTTTAATCGCAATGACTTAGAGTTTATGAAGGCTTTTAACATCCAAGCAGGTGTTGCCCTTCAAAACGCTAAATTATTTGATACAGTCAAACAGGAACAACAAAGGCAAAGAGACATTCTACGCAGTCTCACCAACGGTGTAATCTCTACTGATAAAAAAGGCAAAGTCATTGCTACGAATGAAAGTGCTAGACATTTACTAGGGATTGGTGATACAGATATATTAGCAGGTAAATCTGTCAAAGATTTGGTTTGCCTCAAGGAAGGTGAATTTTCTAAATGGTTAGATCTAGCTCTCTCTCCTAATGAGAGTAAAGAGTCCCAGCAGTATTATCCCGATCAAACTTTGTTCCCTCAAGGAGATTTAGATCCTCAAAGTATTAATTTGTCAATTAACTCAATGATTGATGTTTTGGAACCAGAGAAGGTGAATGGTGTGTTGGTGGTGATGGAGGACATCTCTGGAGAAAAGCAAGTTAAAAATTTGATGTATCGTTACATGACACCAGAAGTCGCAGAACAATTATTAGCAAGTGGTGACACTGGTTTAGGAGGTAAACGTCAAAAAGTTTCTGTACTTTTTAGTGATATTCGTAGCTACACTACTTTGACAGAAAGTATGAGCGCTGAACAAGTTGTTAGTATGCTGAACGAATACTTTGAAGAGATGGTAGATGCTGTCTTCAAATACAAAGGCACTCTCGATAAATATATAGGAGATGCCTTAATGGCAGTATTTGGATCTCCAGCTCCCTTAGCAGATCATCCTTTGTGTGCCATGCAAACTGCTGTGGAAATGCGCCAACGCTTGAAGGAGTTTAATAAAGAGCGTGTAGCCAAAAATAAAAAGGCTATCAGTATTGGTATGGGGATTCACTCAGATGAAGTAGTTAGTGGTAATATTGGCTCTAGTAAACGTATGGAGCTAACTTCTATTGGAGATGGTGTTAACCTAGCTTCTCGCCTTGAAGGTACAAGTAAACAGTATGGTACAGATTTAGTCATCAGTGAAAATACTTATCAACCTTACAAAGAAAAGCTTTGGGTTCGGGAATTAGACTTGATTACTGTGAAGGGAAAAAGTAAGCCTGTCAGAATATACGAACTTTTAGGTTTTAAAGAAGGTGCTCTGAAGCAAGACTTGAGTGATAAACAACATCAAATTGTTGAACATTATCATCAAGGAAGGGAGTATTATTTAAGGCCATCCAAAGAGAAAAATTTAAAAGATAAAGATATTGAGGAAGCTTTTGTAAAAGCTGAAGCTGAATTTAAAAAAGTTCTGAATATTGACCCAAAAAACAAAGCAGCTGAGTTACACGTTGGTCGTTGTCAGCTATTTCAGGCCGAACTTCCTCCAAAAGATTGGGATGGAGTTTGGAAATTAACTGAAAAGTAAATATTTCCCTTTAAATAATAATGTTAGCTCCTGTATTTTGAAACAAACCAACCCTAGTTATGAATAATTTAAGTTCCCACTACTCAGATAGTGAGTGGGTAGACCAAGTTAATAAGTTATTGGTTGAGATTGCCAGTATTTCTGTATCAGATCAACCGAAGCTACCAGAAAATATTGCTCAAAGGGCTCTACCACTGGCCAAAACAGCAAAAAGTATCCAAGAAAAAGCTGATAGCCTAATTATTCCTTCAGATTCGTTAGAATGGGTAGAGAAAGTTCGTCAACTTTTGTTGGATTTATCTCGTGCTTCTTTGGCAGATATACCCAGACTACCTGTAAGTATAGGTCAAAGATCGCTGGTATTAGCAAAAACAGCTCAAAATATTAAAGACAAAGTTGCGGAAAAAAAATATTAGTTGTCAATAATCAAAGTTTAAAGCTTAGGTGAACTTAAAAAAAAGCATCTATATAAAACTTCTATTACAACTAAAAATTTTAAGTTTTTTAGAAATTTCCTGAATATGGAATCAGATAGTCAACCTCCTAGTTACTCAGATGATAAACCTCCTCAAAGGATTGCAAATATTTTGGGAACGGCGATCGCTGTATTGACTCTAACATTACCTTTATTAGCCATTGCTCGTTATTCTCATAGTAATATAAATCTAAATCCTCAAACGTCTTATGAATTGTCTGGGTATGAATGATTTCTGACTAAATTTCTAAGAACTTTAGTTTCAATTTCTATCTTACTTCAGCCTCTAAGGTTACTCTCACTGAACCTGCTTCCTTAGAGATCAAATAAATTTGGTTGATACTCTTTTCTTTATTGCTCAGAAGATTAAGAGTTCAACCACACTATAGCAGGAAAAGGGATGCTTATAACATTTTTCTTCCCTTTTGCCTGTTCCCCATTTCTTTTTACCTTTTAGCCCACATTCCACAGGTCAATTTATAGTATTAAAAGTAGTACAAAAAACTGGAGATATCAAAGTATTTATACTCTTTAAATCATCTTTATTCACTTTGTTCAAAGTTAAATAATCAGAAAAAAATTAAGTATAATTTCGATAATTGACGAATAGCAGTAATTGAACTCAAAACCAACAACCTAATATCAAGTCTACTTAAGGGTTTGCTGAAAAAGTCTTATGGTTGAGGGTAGAATTAAGAATGTGGGAATTCAGAGGAGTTAGGATGAAGAAATATCACGTGATTTTTCTATCCTTATCTACTCACTCATCCTAACTTTTTTAGCTCCCTAGACCGAAACCTTGCACCTTTTTTAACTCTAAAAATACTCAAATATTTACAATGGAAGGCTTTGAAAGTTAATCAGCAAGTCCTACTTAATTAAGCAGAATAAAAATTTTCTCATCTTTAATTTCTCAAATCTCCCAAATCTTCTTTTTCCCTGTTTTTAAATTCAGTTTTCCCTACTACCTATTATTTTGATTTGTGATTATTCAACCCGAGATAATATAGCTTATTATTAAAGAGGATATTCTAGGGTAGCTCTGATAAATTACTACACTTAGGAACTCCATAATCCTTCCATAGCAATGGTTATGATCGTACAAAAAAGCAATTCTCATCAAAAGGGATTGTTATACCAATTTCATAAAATATTGCTACAGTGCTTTATTCTCTTACTAGTGCAGGATGGCAGAAATAACTGACCAGTTACAAAATCCTAAAAGCCTTACTAACCAAGACTTTTGAATTTTGAATTTTGAATTTTGACTTCCGCGTAGCGGCACTAGGAATCTATAGATTAATACTGTAACGACCTTTTTTGAATTTGGTATTATTTGGTTGAATCTTTTGCTCTTTAAGGATTTAAGCTCATTTAAATTACCGAATAATTAATAATTAATAATTAATAATTATTAATTAAATAATTCAGCTTTATTCGCCTCCCCTTTCAAGGAGAAAAAGCAGTCCTTAGATGGCTAGGTTTCCCGAAGAGTGCAGAACCGCTCCGAAGTGCGCCATATCCAATCTCCCCTCGAGAAAAGTGCTCTTGAATTTCCTTATATTCAATATATTCAATTCCGTAACGGTTTTAACCAGAAGTAATTATCCATTACCCATTATCCATTATCAATTAATAAAAAAGAGGCACTTAACCAGTCTAGGAGAGCCATTAAAGATTACTTCGATCAAAAATATGATTATCTAAAATACCCAACAAGTCCTCAACATTAGCATTATGATCCAGAAAAGAAAACAAATGTTTATAGCAAAGTCTACCCTCTTTATCTAATACAAATTGCCCTGGTAAAGGTGCCCCCAAAGCTTGACCAACCTTGTAATTTTTAAACACCTGACAGCTAGAATCACTAAGTAAAGGCATCTTTAAACCTAGATCCCTAACAACAATCTTACTTTGTTCCTCATCTGTACTGGTAATCATCAATACTTCTACTCCCTGCTCTAAAAACTTTTCATAATTATTGTTTAAAGCCAAAATATGAGGGAAACAAAATGGGCAATACTGCTTTTCAGTAAAAATACGAGTTAAGGCAACTATTACAGGAGTTACTCCCCAATAGTTTGATAATCTAACTAATTTACCATTTGTAATATCTGGTAATTCAAAATCTGGCGTTCTTTTTCCATCCTCCAAGCCATTAATAGCTGGAATAGGTAATAAATTTTGAAAAAAACGTTGATTTAGTAAACCCCTAAAATCATAAGAAGTTAGCATAATCAGAATTAATTAAAACTCAAGAGTTAAAACCTTAATTTCTTGAAATATCTTTGATATTTACAACTCCAACAACTTGATTACAATCATCTCAGCTACAATGTTGGAGTGAATATTTTCTCGAAATTATGAAGTAGTTTATAAACTACCTAAAAAAATTTATTCAACAGCAGCAAAAAATTCTTTTGACTTAAATGGATCGGGATTCATAGTTTTATCCCCCGGTTTCCAACCCGCAGGGCAAACTTCATCTGGGTGAACCTGTACATATTGAATAGCCTGCAAAGTTCGGAGTGTTTCATCCACATTGCGGCCAAAAGCCAGATTATTAATCGTTGCATACTGGATAATACCTTCTCTATCAATAATAAATAATCCCCGCAGAGCAATACCAGCCTCTGGATCTAAAACATTGTAGGCCGCACTAATTTCTTTCTTAATATCAGATAATAGCGGATAATTAAGGTCTCCAATACCACCAGACTTACGATCTGTTTGAATCCAAGCAAGATGTGAAAATTCACTGTCCACTGAAACTCCTAAAATTTCAGTGTTAAGTGACTCAAATTCTTTGTAGCGATCGCTAAAGGCCGTAATTTCTGTTGGACAAACAAAAGTGAAATCCAGGGGGTAGAAGAATAAGACTACATACTTACCCTTACCACGATAATCAGACAGTTTAATTGTCTCGAATTCCTGATCCACTACAGCTGTAGCAGTAAAATCCGGAGCTTCTTGGCCCACGCGCAGGTATTCGTCTGTCATGATTTAATTCTCCTTCTGAAAATAAATTGATAAATTCTTTACTATGAGCTGCCCTCAATCTAAAAGATGTAGGAGATTCAAGTTTGAACTACTAATACCTCCATCAACAAGCTTAGATTATTGCAGCATTTAACCCAATCAATTGTATTGATTAGTCATCAGTTAACTGTTTGAATTCTCAATGTCTTAATCATAATATCATTTAAGTTTTCTTTGAAGGAGGCTGCCCTCAAAGTTTTGCTACTATACAATTTTACTTTATGGTGTTAGAGTCATAAATCCCTACTTTACCAATAACTAGCTCGTCCCACCAGTAATGATGAAAATACAGTCCCCATCTCTTAAATAGCCATAAGTTCACTATACACCACAATAATCATATCAATCCCACAAACCTTCTGCCAAGTGAAAAAATAGCGAAAAACCTTAGCTTTATAGTGGCTATTTTAGTAGATTTACTGTGCAGAATAAAAATAAAAATGAAATAGAATTAGGTCAGAAAAAGAACTCATAATTTTTGTCAATTCCTACAGGTCTAATCAAATATAGAACAGATAAATTATGTGAAGAATATGGCATCTTAATTTATAGAAACTGAGGAAATTTATACAAGTATTGCTTCGTTTTTGGATGCTAATTCAATACCTACTTATGGTGAAAAACCCAATTAGTGGAAACCTTCAGGAAAAAGAACAAAGAGAAGTTTGTGTAGATCGACTGCCGAGTTAGGTGGTAATTTCAACCACTATAAATATATCAGAAAGTAGGCCGTTTTAGGGCGATGCTTGAATCCCATTTTTTTGGTCAGCTAAGAATAGAAGCCCCAATTAGGATTTATCCCGTTGCGCAGTAGAATTTTGGAAACCAAATCCCTAAAATTAATCTCCTTCACTTTAGCCGCGGGAGTAGTCAAGTCAAATATAATAATTAATAAAAATGGCTCAGGCGGGATTTGAACCTGCGACCTTGGGCTTATGAGTCCCCTGCTCTAACCTCTGAGCTACTGAGCCTAATTTTTTAGCCATTTATAATACTAGCATAGTCTCCCATGGTTTCGTCAAGCATTTAGATTTTTTTTCTTACCGAAAAATTGGATTTATAGCGCTTTTCATTAACATAGAATACAGATATTTTGGCTTAAAGGCACTTCTGCTGAGGGCAGAAGGCAGAAGTTTTGTAGCCAACATGAGTGAAAACCGCTATAAAGCCTACACATTTTAGGGGGACTTTGTGCTATGCTGAAATAAGCTGCAAAGGTATTCAACCGCTCTGAAAACCTAGCTACTAATAATAGCAAACTAGCACCAAGTACTAGAGAACCAAAGTTTTTTTTAAGGTTTTTACTGTACCGCAGGGCATACAGGAACAGGCTCTTGGAATAGAGCAAACCCTTAGTCCGAGAACCATCTCTGGACTAAATATCACAAGATGTTTGGTTTAAGTGGAGTTGGAAAATTTCCGTCTGTTCACGGCGGAGAGTATGTCAAAGACTAGATTAAACTCAAGCCCAAACTTTGTTTGTATGTCAATTCCCATTTCTATGACTGGAAATGGGAATGATTCAAATTATCTAATTATAAGCCATTCCAGAAGGCAGATAAGCCATTGGGTTAACTGCTCCGTTGCCCTTCGGATGGATTTCAAAGTGTAAATGTGGTCCAGTACTACGTCCAGTGCTACCCATTTTAGCAATCAACTCACCCTGAGAAACTTTTTGACCTTCTCTAACCAAAATTTGGCTGTTATGAGCATAAACTGTCAGACTACCATTGGGGTGCTGAATTTCTACCAGATTACCGTAACCACCACTATTCCAATCAGCATAAGTAACAATACCAGGAGCTGCTGCAACAATTGGTGTCCCAGTCGGTGCAGCTATATCAATACCCCTGTGCATTCTTCCCCATCGCCAACCATAACCTGATGTCAGAGCCCCTCTCGCAGGCCAGCCATACCCAGTAAATTGCATTGATCCACCAGGTAAATAGGTATCAGCTTGACCTAAAGGTGGTAAATCTGGAGAAACCATTTTTCCGATTGAAGGGTTATTTAGAATCTCATCAGCATTACTTCCTATCGGTGCTGCTGCCATGAGCGATGACTCTTGAGATTCACTCATCTGACCTGCTACAGGTAGTTCTTTGACAACTGTAGCAGGATTTCTCCTTTCGGGTCTATTAGTTCCTATCTCTTGAGACCAGTTTCTGGTTTGGGATCTGTTAATTTCTACCTGATAAGTTGGCTGTAAGTATCTATTATTGTTGTCTGTAGGAATTTGATGATTAATAGATAGGTGATTTTCTGAAGATAGTGGTTCAGGTACTGGAATAGTTGTTGATTCTGAATGAGTAAGCTGAGATTCTTCAAAATCTTTTTGAGCATTATATTCCTGTCGTAGCCTAGTAATTTCTGACCTTAAACGATTGGCATAAGGATTTTCTTGATTATCCGTTTGAGCTACTGGTACTGATTCACTATCTTTAGTATCTCTGTCCACTGGCAATGATTGAACAGGTTGGTTATTACTAAAATGGACTTGATTTTCTAACTCTACAGCAGAATTTGGCCTGGATACCTTTGATTCTAGATGAGTAGGCCATACTTTGCCATTAATTAAGGGAGTTTTAGGGGTATCTGTAGCAATGGACTGTGTTGAAGTTATAAATTCTTTTGATTTGTGATTTATTTGGTAATCTTTATGGCCTGTATCTTCAGACCAAGAAATAAGCTCTAAACTGCCTGTTGTTGAAACTTTAGGTGCAGTAACATTAGGTCTACTATATGATGAATAATCAGATTTTATAATAGGTATCTTAGCTTCTGGAAAATCAGGTTGATTGTTTGTAGTTTCCAGAGAAGGTTGACTCAATTCTTGTTGTCCAAAAGAATATGATTCTAGGTTACTATAATGGCTTGTTGTAGAAGTAGAAGAAGATGGTTGCTGAGGAATTTTTAGTAATTTTGCAACTTCAATTACGTCTGGATCTTTAATTTGATTAATTTTAGCCAATGCTCCTACAGATACATTGTGCTGACCAGCAATTAAACCCAGTGTGTCCCCAACACGTACTTTGTACACCAATGAAACTGGTGTAGATGTCATCTCTGAATCAATAACTACTGCCCCTTCTACTTTTGTTTGTTTAGTCTTGATTGACTCTTGAGAAATATCTCCTTCACCATCATTTACTTGTCCAGCAACAGAATTATTATCTATTTCAGGGGTAGCTATTTGTAGCCGTGGTTCTGCAACAACCAAATTTTCTGATTTCTGATATACATTTTCTAGGAATTTCTTTTTTGATGAATCAAAAGGCTTTCCTACAGACTCAGAAACAGACTCCTCATACCTCCAATCCACCGAACTTTTTGCCTGGCGGTTTTTTTGTTTTTGAACAGGGTTAATTCCTGTGTTTAACTTCTCAAGTAGCTGGCTATTACTACTGATAGGTTTCTTAACTTTTACTTTGCTTAGGGAGCCTAAAGGAGGCAACTCATTGGTTTTTCCTTGATTCAGGTTTTTCTGTTTAATTTCTACAGGAAAAAAGGATTGATATCCTGATTTTTCTGTTGATGGCAGAAGAGTTTCAGGTTTAGTTACCCCTACTTTAGAATCACTTTTTCCTTCAGTCTCTACATAATCTTGGGTCAATTTTTGCAGTAGTAGACCTTTGTGTCTATTAACCCCAGTAACATTTAGTTCTGGAATTCTTACTACAGAAGAATATTGTTGATTTGTATCTACTTTAGGGAGTTCTGCTGCTACTGCATGATCGCCTTCCCCAGGGAAGAGGATGCCTGATGCACCCATCGTAGTTGAGATAGCAGCAAGTCCAATCATCGCAGCAGATGAGCAAGCCTTGCTGCTACCTACATTTATTTGTTTGGTCTGTTCAAAATTTGCTTCTGTGTGAAGTTCACATTTAACAACAGACTTACTTTTATTTGGAAATGTTCGTTTCACAGAACGACCTCCTATTGACAAGCGTTTAACTGTCCTGAATTTTTCTTTGTCAACGATCTAGGTCACTTAGTTTATAGATCCAGATCACTTTCAATCATCAGGCTTAGGCTAGGTTATCTTGCTTTGACAAAAAAAGCAAGAATAATTTTAACTTAATTTTGATGTCATGACCAAAATCAAAGAAAATAATTAACTTTTGACAAACTAAAAACTATAGAGCAATATATTTTCTTCCCCCTAGTGCAGGATGGCGGAAATAACTTACCAGTTACAAAATCCTAAAAGCCTTACTAACCAATACTTTTAACTTTTGACTTTTGACTTTTAACTTCCGCGTAGCGGCACTAGTTTGTTATTGTCCTGTTTTCAATTAGCAATTAGTCCAGTTGGATTTTTCTATTTTTGTTTTGTTTAGTCCTGTACTAAATACCCTCTAGATTCAGAGGAGAATTTCAGGAGGAAATATAATCTAAATTTTGGTATACAACAACTTGTTTTCCTTGGCAATTGATACAGTGATAGAAATTTCTTATGGGTATAGACTAAAGTTTGTATAGCAGTCATTACCATAGTTGTGTCGAAAATATCCGCAGAATTCATTAGGCAACAGGTATCAGGGGCAAAAGCTTCACACTTTTTATCTCCAGCAAGATGGAAATACTCTTCGATTTTTTCCTAGTCTTTTGATGCTAAGTATAAAAATACCTCAAACAATCCATCTCATCTCTACTTAGGGTTTGCTGAAAAAGTATGCATGGGTTCGGGTAGGAGTCAGAACTTAGGACGACTGAGTCAGGAGGAACGGGGAATTATAAAGGAGGTGGGAGGAAGAATTGTCAGAGTTATTTTTCCGCCCTTGTCTCCTCAAAAAGTCAGCATTTTGAGCTTGAGCGACCGAAAAGCTTACACTTTGTTCGCTCCAAAAAAGCACTTGCCTTTATCTGTCAATACTTTGAGATTTAATCAGCCAGCCCTACTTATCTACTTAATTGAATTATTACAAGCCATACTTTATCTTGCCTAGAGTATTCCCTCAGTTATATATAAGTTTTTTTCTTTCTATTTGTGTCAGTATTTCCTCAGTTTTAAAGAACATTCAATACTCCAATACTCAGGGATAAATTGCGAGATTGCACAATCAACTAAAAATATTTAAAACTTACACATACCAAACTCAGAAACCCGTTTTTTTCCTAGATGTTTCTTGTGAAAATCAAGAATTTATCGTAATAACCTAGTTTCTTTGTATAAGTCCTAATGTTTAAAAATGGAGTTCAACTCAATACTATTAAGAAGTTATCTCAAGATTACTTTAAGTATTAACCTGAGATTTTAATCTTTGAGTAATAAAATAATAATTCTAACTCAGATAACCTAATTGACGCCTAGCTTCAAACAAACCCAAGGCAGCACTAACAGAAAGATTTAAACTACGAACCTTTGGTTGTGTCATTGGTATGTAGAGAGTTGCAGTACAATACTCCAGGATATCTTGTGGTAGTCCATTAGTTTCGGAACCAAACAATAGCCAATCATTAGTTTGATATTGAAATTTGGTATAATTAAATCTTCCCTTTTTACTGAAGCCAATCAATCTTCCACCTCGTTTCTGATGAGAGATTTTAAAATCTTCGAGGTTCTGATGATAATTTAATTTTACATAAGGCCAGTAGTCTAAACCAGCCCTTTTTAAATAGCGATCGCTAATTTCAAAACCCAAAGGTCCGACTAGATGTAGTTCTGTATCGGTAGCAGCACAAGTACGAGCAACATTACCTGTATTTGGTGGAATTTGTGGATAGACTAGAACAATCTGGGGCATGAAATCAATCAAATATTTTGACACTAAATCAAAGTGAGTAAAAGGAAAAATACTCAATGGATTCTATATTAAGAAGTCCTAAGCATAGTACAAACTCTTGAAAGTAATATCAAATCCGGTAGCATTGGTGTAATTAGATTCATAGTGTGGGGAGGGTGGGGAGTGTGGGGAGATTAAAGAAAGATTTGGCATTATGCAAAAATGGAACATTTTTTTATACCGAATCAAGCGGATTTGATATAACTTCAAAATGTACCACAAAATATTTTTTCAATCAGTCTAATGTTCAATGAACAATTCTCAATTCTAGTTTGTGGATCAATATTGATGAAATAACATGAAAAATAATGAGCTAGGATTTGAGAATCTGGCCAACTTGATTCAGTATACTGGGAAAATTAAGCTTTACCTAAGACATAGCAACTTTTACCAAAAAATAAGGTTTAAAGCCTCCCCTTTTAAGGGGATGAAAAAGCGGTCCATCTTCGGAGCTTTCCGTAGGATGGGATGGCGAGGTTTCCTGAAGAGTGCAGAGCCGCTCCGAAGTTCGCCATATCCAATAGACCAAGAGAAAATATTCACCATACGTATTTCAAGCCAGAGACTTTAGTGGTCGGTACTGATAACTGATAACTGAAATGACCTGTATGGGTTTGGTAACCTACCGTTCTTAGAAACCTACAATCCAAATCTATTATATGTTCTATTGCTGCTTCACTCTGGCAGTCAGCACTCACCAGTCCACAAGCTGTCACAGTCGTTTGCTTCGCAACGCTGGCGCGAAACGCGCATTTCGGAGCGGAGCTCTTACTGACCACCTGAGCTAGATTCTCTGGTGCCATTTAAGTCTCGTTCCCTACTGAAACCACACTTAGAGCAATTGAATATACGCTCTGATCAAGACAGAGACTCTTGAAAATGTCCACACTTAAAATAAGTTTTAGAGATAGGAAACCATCTATTAACAATAATTAGTTCCAAGCTGTATAGTTTACACAGGACTTACGAAAAACTACTATATATAGAGTTCAAAAACTATAACGTTATAGTTTTTAACGCTATATATGTGGTCTATGCGTGAGTCCTATTACATTGACTAATCCCCTAGGGTAACTATCTTTTTCCTTTTTCCCAAATAATACTTATTTTCCATTAGCATATCAGCAGTTGAGATAGGAAGCCTCAAATTAGTGAAGCTGACCTAGCTTTGCCAGTAGTTGGTTATAATATTTAGGGCTTGCTAAAAAAGTCTTATGGTTGAGGGTAGAATTCAGAATTCGCGAATTCAAAACTTAGAGGAGTTAGAAGGCAGAAATATCCCTTGATTTTTCTATTCTTGTATACTCACTAATCCTAACTTTTTTAGCTTTTTAGACGGAAAACCTTGCACCTTTTTTCAATCTAAAAAAGCTATAATGTTTACTGAATATTGGCTTTGAAGATTAATCAGCAAGCCCTATTCAAATCCTTAAGAGGTTTATGAAAATCAACCAGCTTTTCACAGAGGAACTAAAAAACATAAATTCTAATAGGATAAAACTCAGCTTATGCAACCATTGATTGACACAATTTATCTTCCAACTCTTCTTCTTGTTGTGCCATTTCCTCAATTGCTGCTTTAATTACACCCCGAGTGTCAAAACTACTTTCATATTGCTTTAACCATTTTTGTGCTGTATTACCTTCCCGAAGAACTTTTTTAATAGGTGAAAGAAAGCAACTAAAACCACGTTCTTTAGCATAAGGTAAAACCTGTTGATAGATTTCCTCAATCCAATTTCTGGCACTAATAGTTCTACCATCTTGCCAATGGCAGACTTGAGCTTCGAGGCTATGATGAGCTACTGCAATTTCATTATTATCTGCTAAATTCACTAAATCCTCCGAACGGTTATTTGCAGGAAAGTTACTTTTTTCTAACGGATCGAGACTAGGGTCATCAAATAATTGCCATAAACGAGCTTCTAACAAAGCAACTAAGGCCAGTTGCATAACCGGGTTCTCTACAAAATCACAAATTCTTAATTCTAAACGATTAAGATTATAAGGACGACGATCGCCATTAGGTCGCACAGAACACCATAGATGACGGACATTCTGCATAATTCCTGCTGCAATTTGCTCTTCAGTCCATTTAATCAAATGACTATGACTTTCAAACAAAGGGACATAAGTCGGAGTTTTGGGAAAAGTAGCCCAACGAGTAGAGTGAAACCCTGTCACTTGACCATCAAGAAAAGGAGAAGAGGCACTGAGAGCCAAGTATAAAGGAGCTTCCATCCGAATTAAGCGAATAGCTCGCATTAGTAATTCTGGGTCACTAATACCAACATTAATATGAATACTGGTTGTAACAACTTTTGTACCGTAAGTTTGTTCTATATATGTGTGATATGGGTTGTTTGGGTCAGAACGATAAAAAAGATTACTATTCCCAAGAGATAAGGCACTTCCTGGAATTATGGTGTAATCTCCTAAAGTGCTTAAATAGTTTCGTAGTTTTAGTCTTGGCTTTACTAGAGCGCATAAAAGTCGATCATAGCTACACAATGGTGCAGTAGTGTATTCTACATTTCTACTATCTGGCTCCCTCACAAACCCCTGTACTTTGGCCACTATTTTGTCTGACAGGCCAACTATATTACCTTGGGTTGTGCCAGTGTACATTTCTACTTCAAATCCTTTTGATAGTAGCACGACAGGCTCCTGAATCTGATTTATTTATATTTCTCATCCTATCGTGTATTTAACACCTTTGTGCCTTATAGAAC
>JAAUYL010098893.1_pt1 | contig 16249 bp, 16 predicted proteins | sample 7278011 | NCBI WGS metagenome assembly JAAUYL01 (sample SAMN14350225, study PRJNA611818) | marine sediment metagenome | isolation source: surface marine sediment (1.8m) | place: French Polynesia: Moorea | collected 2018-08
GTAAGCTTTTCAAGCAAAACCTTAAACCTTAAAGAAATGATTGCCCAAAACTTACGTTACAGCTACCCAAAACAGAAGATGATAATTTCGACCAATCAGGCTTTTGGCATCAATTTGCAATTGACCAATAGGAGCAAAGCAAGACATCAAACCTCATTTTACTCTTCTTAAAGCGCTCTAGTTTTTGTTTACATTTTGACAGAGTTACCAGACGAACGGGGCGACAAAAGTTAAAAATGCCTGACTTCGTTGCATATTTATTGGTTTCACGTGAAAACAGCAATAATAATTTAAGGATGAATCACATTGACATTGATCTAATGGAACAGTGAAAAGAGGTTGTTGTTGTGTGTCTTTATCAAAAAAAAAATGCTCGAGAGAAAAAAATGTTGATCACAATTCGGTGTGGGAATGCGAAGTGGAGGAGGAAGCCTTGGACGGTTTTCCCTTCTTGATCTCCTCGTCCAGCTTGTGCATCTCGTCGTCGTACGAGGTCCACTCGGTGACGATCCTCCTGGCCGCGTCCAACTTGGGCTCCTTGGTCAGGGGGTTGTTGCACAGATCGATCGACTTGGCCGTCGCCAAGCTACCCTTGTCGCACCACGTCTCGCACCACAACCATTCCTGAGGCAAGGACTTGATCGGCACCTGGTGGATCATGTTGTTCGGCAAGTCCTGGTCGAGGTTGGACAAGGAGTTGGGATCCTGACTTAGAGCTTGATACTGGCCTCTTAGACGGTCGCCGGCCGCGATCTGGCGGAACTTGACCAAGTCGACGACGTACAAAGCGCTGATGTGATACTTGCGTCCAGCCAGATGGTTCTTCCAATATCCTTGTTTCCAGAACCTGAAATCAAAAACACTTAGAGATCCCCTTAATGAACTGATTTGTTTTTGTCTCACCTGAATCCCTCCATGTCTTTGTTGGAGTCGCAAAACGGTGTGTAACCGTAGGGTGCGCCGCCCAGGTCCATATCCCGGAGCTCGGTGAGGTCGGCTCTCACGATCTGGTCTGTGTCGACGAAGATGATTTTCTTGACGTCCAAGGGGAACATGACATCCAAGAACAGGATCTTGTATCCCCATATGATCCGCTGCTTTTCCCGCTGCTGGTTCAGCCATCTTGGCCACTTGTACTGAACGTACTCGTATTGGAACCCGTACTTCTTGGAGTAGTGCGGCAGGAACTCTTTGAGCGTCGGCGACAGGTAAGACTTTAGGATCCAGAACTTGACAGGAGCCTTTGTCGTCCTCATCACGGACAGCATCATGATCCTGATCAGCCGCTCGTACAGGTGGCCCGAGGCCAGGCAGAAAATGTTCAGCGTCTCCTCCTTGTCGTCGTCGGAACCAGACTTGCCAACGCCACCTGTAAGTGTTGAAGTTATCGTGCTCCAAAGTCCTTCGCTCTCCTGGTCTCCAGAGTCGGACTCCAGCAGTTCCTCGTGGCGTTTGTCAGGTTTCTTGGACACTCTCAACTTGACGATCTTGCTCTGGAACGACGAGATGAAGACGGGCAAGTCCTCCCCGGCCGAGGTATCCTTGCCGTCCATGCTGACAATGTCATAGAGATCAGAAGATCGACCATCTCGAAGTCGGAGGAGCCAACGACCCGGTCGACTCTTGAGCTGCAGGTATCCCAGGTTGGCCATTACGATCGTGTCGACGACGACGGGCTCATTTTTCGTTCCCAGGGTCAGTTGGAGGCCCCGGGGTGGGTTTCCGGTGTAGGCTTCGAAGCAGTGGCCTTCAAGCAATAAGTATTCCAGCTCGAACTCGGAATGCACGAGGCTGCCGTCGACGCTGGCGAGCTTGATGTTATCCAAGTCGTAGATGGACTTGACCGGCTCGACCAGCCAGTTGTCGGGGATGTGGTAGTGCATTGTCAAAACCGGTTCTTCAGGAAGTGAAGCGAACTTGGCTTGAGGTCCTGCTGTCAGTTCTCCATTGGCATTGAAGGTCAATTCTGGTTCCAAGACACTCCTGCAAATAAAGAAAACAATTGGACTTCCAAAATATACTGTTGACATGTTCAAAACTCACCTAAAATAGGACTTCTGAGGCATGTCGCTGTGCTTGTCGACGCAGTTCATGAAGACACGAATGCGAGCATTGACAACCTTGGACAAGACGCTCAAGATGGAGGAGATCTTCTGGGCGCCTTGAGACAAGGGGTCCATGACTGCGGTGATGTCGAAGCTGGGCACGCTCGGGTCGGTCGGCTCGATCTTGATCACGCTCTTCTTGTCGTCGTAATAATGAACAGGTGTGCGGCTCTTCGATTCAGGCCTCGAGACCAGGAGGCTGGCCAACTTCATGGCGAGATCGCTGACACCCTTGGCCTTGACGTCCATGTTCGTGTAGAACGCGTTGACCATCTTGTCTCCGTACTGGCTCATGCTGAACTTCTCCAGGAGGTTGAAGTCGTCTTGCCCGAACACTTCCTCGTCGTCCAAAGGACCGATCACTTTTCCATTGAGAAGAACGCCGTTCTCCCCGCCGTTGAAGTCGAGAGCTTTCTCGGCGAAAGTCCTGTATATGTCAAACTTTTCAGCGATGGCATCCGACTTCGAGCTCATGGTCTCGATCAACTTGTCCATATCGGCCCCCGGGATGTCAAAGTCACTTAGCTTCTTCTTGCCGCTTTCCAAATCCTTTACTGTGGCCTCCTTCAGAACCTTGGCCAGGATGTTCTTGGCACCCGCAGGAGTTTGACTCTCAAGCGTGGCCTCGACAATCTTGCTTATCATGTCAGGCTTGTCGCTGTTCTGGACGATGCCCAACCTGAACTGGGAGCTGGACTTGACCTGAGCAATCGCGCCGCGCACAATATCCCGACCTTCGGGCGTCTCCAGGTCGGCCACCACCCAAGAGGTCATCATGTGGAGCTTGTTGTCGTCCTTGTTGGTGATGTAGTTCATATGCTTGGCGATCGTGCCTGCCATCATCTCCTTGGTTAAGGCGGCGAACGTGTCCAGCTTCAGGTTCGGCAATGCCTCTCCCGTCAGGTCCAAGACGGTGGAGTCCTCGGTCTTGAGGACGCGGTCGTTCAACCTCGGCATGATGTTCGGCTGCTTCATCATGTAGTCAAGGCAGTCGTCGTTGTCATTGAGCTCGTTTCGATACACGGCCTTCTGGACGGTCTGCGTCTCCCGCATGATCGACATCATGAGCGTCTCTTCAAAGTCCTCGCCGTTCAGGTTCTTCTTGTCCAATGGCACTCCGTTCATCAACACTTGCGGCAGCTCAGCGGGCTTGAAACCGGATCGCGAGAGGAAGTCCTTGGCCAATTGTCGGCCGACGTCGTACTCGCTGTCCTCGTCAAAGACATCCTTGAGCTCGATCTCGGTGCCAAACTTCTCTTTGAAGACATTGTGCACTGTGTCAACATCGATGTCAATGCCGTCGGTGTCGATTTTCAGGTACACGTCAGTGATGAAAGACAAGCCGTCAGCGGGACTCTTCGTAGTCGCAACATAATTGTAAGCGTTCATCATGGCCACCCCAGCATCCGTCAACCCCGTGACGCTCTGGTCGCTGTTGACGGCGAAAACGATCCCGATCCTGGTCGGGGCGCGGTGGATGTAGAACGATTCCAGCATCCTCAACAGAGGCCGAGTTTGAGCTTTCGATGGATCAGCCAGAATGACAACGTTAAAGAAGTTCTTCCGCACACTCCTCATCATTCCCGGAAATGTCGGCCTCAGCATTTCGGTCACGCTTGCCGGCCACCCTTTGTACATCTTGTCCTTCTCGAGGTTGTTGATCCAGTTTACGGCGGTGTCGCGGACGTCGACGCCATACTGCTGCTTCGACCCCGTCAAGTCCAACGAGATCATCTTGGCGGCCTGCTCGTCCGTGAGCCCTAGCCGCCCGAGGCCGTCGAGGACTTTGCTCTCGGACTTAATCGCGTCCAGGATGGTGAAGATGTCCACGTAGTCCATGTCGTAGTGCATGCCGTTTATGAACAAGCCCGCGTCCGTAGGCGCCATGTTCATCCTCTCGTAGAAGGTGTCTCTGTTTTTCTTCACCTCCTTCTTGATGTCCTTGGGAATGCTTGTCTTTGACAATTGCCTTGCGTACGAGGGGAAGTTTTGACTCAGGTCGACCAGGGCGTCGATTTGGTTATCGCTGTTCAGAACGCGAACGGCGGCCTGAAGACTCAGATCTTGGAGCTGCCACACTTTCATCGGTGCCATCGGGTTATTCTCGTCGACCAAGAACTGCTTGAACTCGGCCAGCTTCTCCTTGTCCTCGGGATTCTTTTCGCTCAGCTTGTCAAAGTCGAAGCCGTTCATAGTTTTGTCGTTGCCGGCGGAGCTCTCCGAATCGGCGTCATCCGACGACTCGTCGTCCGAGGTGACTTTTCGGTCATCTTGCGCCTTGTACTCGCTGGACTTGATCTGCAGCTCCACACCGTAGCCGGACATCCTCAGCTTGGAGGAATGTCGTTTCTTGAGAAAATGACGGAACACATATTTGACTTTTCCCTGACTGGCAAGAGCTGACAACCGCTTGTGAAGGTTGGCGAACCGCTGGCTTCCAACGCGGGCGTACAAGATCACTGTATTTTTGGCTCTATCGTCCCAATGGACATACTGGTGGTCCTGATCGATCAGCACCGGATCCATAGTGTCCTTGTTGTTGTTGGCAAGATCTGAGGGGAAGTCGCACGTCAACTTGCCGTCGAACTCAATGACGGCGTCGCAATCGAGCTCGTGGACACCGCGGTCGATGGCGATCTGCTGGAACATCTCGATCTTGGGCGAGAAATTCCGCAACGAGAGATCAAACTTGAGCAACTTGACTTGACTTTGCGATAAATACCTGAAATAGGAAATCAAACCAATCATTTCGGAGTGGATGAAAGATTTATCCTCTTGATCTTACCGACTGGCAAAGGTGATAATACGTTGGTACAACTCTTCATCGTTCAGTTTTGACTCCAAGTCGAGGTTATCTGGCTCGGCAAAATAGTCCAGGTACGACCAGAAAAAGTCACTGCTCTCGTCACTGAGAAACTCTGAGGCCTCCAAATGGAACGGAGTTCTTGCCCATTTTGCGTTAAGCAACGTAGTCACCACTTTTGACTTCTTCGGAGCAACGTCACAAGTCACTTGTATGATCAAAAAGCTGGCCAATATGGCGACTCCTGACAGTGTCCGCCTCATCCCCACCATCTTTGCGGCCCCGAAAAAGCTCTACTCACTGGGGAATTTCGCCGGCTTTCACGACGACATTAAAATCGATTTTTGAAACTTGTTTTTCACTCAAGCAATTTTTCCGAAAACTGGTAATGACTGATCGGCGGCTAAACCAATCTCAACTACAAAACCAGTCAAATGAAATATTCGGACTTTTTGGAACTTTGTCAATGCAACGGTACTTTAAATCAAAACAGTTTGGAACGATATGAGCAATTTTGTAGTGATTGAAACCGTTTTAACGATTGTCAAATAATTCAATAATATAGGATTTGCCTACAAAATTTTTAAGCTCGCTTCTGTCATATTTGACAGAAAGCCATGTTGACATTTCTCCAGCCAATCAAAAGTTAACATTGTCGCTTCACTGACCAATCACCAGTGGCCAGATTGCTGGCAGGGCGAAATAAAAATTACTGCGCTGTTTTGGCTCTGATTTTGTTGCCCTGGGCTCATTCTTCAGTTCGAAAATGTCAATGGAGTAATTTAGACCGAAAGACACCAAAGTTCTTTGCTTTCTCAAATTATGAATGGATATTACAATTGTCGCACAACATGGTCAATAGTTTGTAGGCTGACAATATTTGATTAAAAATAAACGACAGACCAAACCGTGATTTTGAGCTAAGTGTGATAGCACGTCGGTCTTGAGATCCGCCCCTATTTTACCAGTGGTCTGTTTTTGTTTACATTTTGCAGAAGAAAAAAACTGAAAAAGTTGTTTGTGAAACTGAAAAAATTGGAGGGCTCTTCCCTGGGCTTGTCAGAAACTTTTAGGTTTAAAGTGATACGAAGTCTCTAGACAATAACTGCCATGAGTGTCCCGACGTCCCACCGAGCTCGCAAACGAATTCGCGAGGCAAAGAAAAAAGCCAGACCAGGTAAGAAGATCTTCTTCCAATTTTGATTTTAATTTTCATTTCGCAACTTTTTCAGAGTTGAACACCAGAGAGGCCTGGATCGAGCAGGGGTACGCCAATAATTTTGACTTGTCTTACGACAAAATCAACGACACTTTAGACAGAATCCACGTCAACGATGTCAGCTGTGAAGAGTTCATTCAGAGGTACGAGAAGCCTTACAAGCCAGTTGTGATCTTGGGCGCGCAGGATGACTGGAATGCCCAGCAAAAGTGGACGCTGGAGAGGCTGGCGAAAAAGTACCGCAATCAGAAGTTTAAGTGCGGCGAGGACAACGAGGGCTACTCGGTCAAGATGAAGATGAAATACTACATCGACTACATGAAAACCACCGACGACGACAGCCCGTTGTACATTTTCGACTCGAGCTATGGCGACGTAAGACTGTCGATTAGAAATAAGTCGAGCTTATTTTGAGGGTGATGTTTATTTCAGCATCCAAAGAGAAAGCGGCTCCTGGAGGACTACATGCCGCCAGTCTATTTCCGTGATGACCTGTTCAAACATTGTTCGGAGAGCAGGCGACCTCCTTATCGTTGGATTGTCATCGGGCCGCCTCGATCTGGAACAGGGATTCACATCGATCCCTTAGGTAAGCAAAACACTCCAATTCGTGTCAGGTGATACGACAGCTGACTCACCGTTTTTCCCAGGTACTTCCGCCTGGAACGCTCTCATTTCCGGTCACAAACGATGGTGCTTCTTCCCCACAAACACGCCAAAGGAGCTGATCAAAGTCACCTCTTCGATTGGCGGGAAACAGTCCGACGAGGCCATCACGTGGTTCAACCTGATCTACCCCAGGACCCAGAGGCCAGACTGGCCTCAAGAATACAAACCGGTTAGTCCAGTTCTCTTTGTCCATATTTTGAATTTTAAAACGTAGACAAAATTGTTTTTAGATTGAGTGCATCCAATATCCTGGAGAGACTGTCTTCGTCCCTGGAGGCTACTGGCATGTCGTCTTGAACTTGGACAACACGATCGCCGTGACACAGAACTTCGCGTCCAAAACGAACTTCCCGATCGTCTGGCACAAGACCGTCAGGGGCCGGCCGAAGCTGAGCAAGAAGTGGTACCGGGTGCTGAAGAAGGTTGAGCCCGACCTGGCCGAGATCGCCGACCGCATCGACCTCAAAGAGGCATCGGGCCAAGCTTCCGACTCGAGCTCTGACAGCTCAAGCTCGAGTTCGAGCTCTTCCTCGAGCTCATCTTCGGATTCTGATTCAGATTCGGGCCAAGAGTCCCTCCATTCGAACAAGAAGAAAAAGAGGTAAGAGCAACATTTTCAACGATCTCCAAACTCTAAATGGTTATTTGATTCCTCCCCCTCTTTTTGTGACTCCCCAATTTTAAAAAAGCAGCAATAACAATCAAGCCACTTAACATAATTATGAACCCAATTAATACCAAACAGGTTGGAGTACGAATTTTTGATGAGAGTGCGTAGATTGATTTTGCCTCTTTATAATTAGTTTTTAGAGAATTTTTCACCATTAATGCCTCTCGATTCCATTTGTTTATACTCCTTTTGCTTGGCGTCGTCCAGGATATTTCCTTGTCCCACCAATCATTTAATGAGTTGACAGACCTACTAATTATCTTTTTAGAACATAATTCCTGCTGTACCTTGTGTAAATTATGACCTGTCCAATTTCACGGATTTTCTGTGGTCGAGAATGAAAACCAAATTTTGACTCGAATCGAATTCTCGACATTTTTTCTCGACCATTATTGCACTTGTCCTGTCATTTCTAGAAAAGGGCCAAATGTTCGATTAGCATACTAAGGTGGATATTTTATATTTTCAGGAGGAAAATGGCGGACCCAGAACCACAACAGAAGAACTGAAAATATCATGAATTCACAGATTGCTTAACAAAAAAATCTACTTAACGAATAATATGAAAACCAAAACACGACGAAAAATGTGTTCCACCTAGTTGAAAATGCTGTTAACAAAGGAGTGACAACTTAAAGTTTACCAACCAATATCTAAAAAATAAAAGAAGAGAGAGTTACTTTTAAGTTCTACTTCATGATCAATTTATTCCTTTTTAAATGTTGGCTGCCAGGGAAGACACAGTTTCGTTTTCCAGTAGGGGTTTCAGTAGTTCAGCCGGGCCCTTGCCACCATGATGGCCTTTGGATTTGCCTTTTCTTTTTCTCACCGATTTCACACCATCCTCTTCGTCCATCATTCTAATGATATCGGATTGATCCGAGGCGTCAATGGGTGCCACAGAAATGTCTCTTACAGCTCTGAATTTACCTGTCAACAACAATGCAAACTTCATTGATTTCACGAGTTTTTTGAGGATTAATTTGTTGTCATACCGCAATTATTCAAGTGTTCGTTCTCCAAGCGGAAAAAGTTCCAGACAAACCGACGAAAGACCTCGAAGCCGCCGAGGATCGAGGTCACGAGGTCGCCGTAGCTCCCGTAGCCTTGCTGCGACATGACAACGGACACGGTCCAGCCGAACCTCAAGATCAGGTCCTCGATGATGGCAAAGTAGTAGTACTTTTTGGACGAGTACACGACCTCTTCCCTCAGGAACTTGTTCTCTCCCGCGTTCTTGTCCAACAATCCCCAGTCCATCTTGATGTCCCACGTGTATGCATACAAGGAGCTCGTGACCCCGGCAATCATCCAGATGTAAAAGAAGACATTCTTTGGCTAAAGAACAGGAAAAAATAAACAAGACAATCATTTGGAGTTATTTTCGACCTTACCTCGGTAACTCCAGAACCGGTTATTAGAGGATAGGCTGCCGTCATTGTCGAGAACAAGACCACGAAAAATGTGGTTGAGTATTTTCCAGCATTGACCAAATGGGGGAAGGCCTCTCGGGTGTCTCTGTATCGTCGCAGACATTGGGCGAATCGAAACCAGGCAGGCAAACAAGCAATGAAAGGCCGGAGCCAATTCTCCTTGATGCACATGTTACCCTCTGGATCAGTTGCCACATGAAATTCATCTGAAAAAAGCCAAAATTTTTAATTTCTCGGTAATTTATCTGGTAACGCTGACGGTTGTCTTTGTCTTTGCTTCCGGTGAGAAATGTAAACATAAACAAAAAAAAAACAAAAAGTGGCGAGTTGCGACTTGCGATGCGTTTGGTTTGGACTTGAGAAGTTGTCAATTGCGAAATCTTTGAATTGAAGTGAACTTACTTCCGACGGTGGCGTTTGAGGTTGAGTAGAAGCAAATCAGGTAGTGGAAGTCTGTGAAGGCCGTGGCGAGCGAGTTCAACTGGTCGGCCACCCAGAAATCGGCGAACCCGACGTAGAAGAACGGAGCGAGAAAAATTCGCCCGACGACTTTGAGCAGCCAAAATCGGGCCTCCGGCTTGAACGTTCGCGTCGGGTTGAACAGAAACACAGACATGAGGACAATCAGGGCCAACGGGTTGACGTAGGCCGGAATCTTTAGCTGATCGCTGTAGAGAAACATGAGCACGCTGAGCGTCCAGATCACGCCCAAGATGGCGGCCAACTCCATCAGGTGCTGTTCGGACAAGTGGTTCCTTGGGTCCAGCTCGAAGATTAGAACGTGGTTGACGCCGGACGATCGCCAGCCGTAAACGTTGATGCCGAGTAGAAAAATGAAGACGATGACGAGCGCCGGACCTCGGTAGAGTCGCGTCACGATTCGCCAGTCATGTCTGGGTGCAGTGTTACTGAAAAGAAGTGAAATCAGTGAATTTGTGAAGTGAAATCAAAAAGAGATCGATCCAGCTTTACTTGTACTCGTAGAAGAACACCGACAAGATCACGGACAACAGGAGGATTATGAAAGCGCCACTGAAGAATCCTAGCTTGAACGTCGTCCAGGATGTGTGGTGATCGCCAAGAGGCGGAACGCGGAGGCGCTTCATCGCCTTTTGACGGTCGCCGCCCTCGAGATCGTTTGTGACCGTCGACTCCGTCTCCTGGATGAGCTTGTCGATCTCCTTGTTTGTGTAAAAGAATGCGACGTCGACGTGGTCGCTGCGCCATTTTGCGCCCGCGTCCGTCGTCAAGTTCTTATCGTGCTTCTTGAGAATCTTCCGAAATCCTGCAAAAAATGACGGTAAGCCACAGCTTTTTTTCTTTTTCTTAGCTCTACTTGCCTGTGTAGTTGAGGTTCTGGTAGTTCTGAAGGAGGACGAGACTGAGGTAGTATTCCGAAAAGGCCAGCTTCAACTCCTGAACTTTTCTAGGATGCACCTTGTCGCGATCGACCAGGGCAACCTTGGCCTTCTTGCCGACGATGCCCCCGATCGACTTCTTGTCGCCGGACTTCTTCTCCGGCTCGTGGCTCAGCCTGAGTTCGCCTTTCAGGGTCGCGTACTTCCTCTGGGCTTCGGCAAGCTTCTCGGCGTAGAACGTGTTGATTTTGGTCAGTTCTGAAATAAGCGGTCATTTTACAAGTTTTTTCTGATTGGAATATATTGTTTACCTTTATCACAGAATGTAAAAAAGTCCTCGTCAAACTTGGCAAAGTATCGTTGCAGAACGTCGGGCTCGACGATCTCGGCTGAGGGGCTCTCGGCCATGGCTTCCGAGAGCATGGCCTTCATTTCTTCGTACTGAATGTCTGCAATTAAATAAATTCGATTTCACAAGTTTTTTTCCGTGAAATTGGAGCGAACATTAGCTTACATTGCTTCCGCCATTCTGGCGTGATGTGGGCACCCAAGTGCTCGGCGAACTTCATGATTCAAGGTTCAGATTTTCACTGGGTTTCTTTGAGTCTTTGTAAGTAGTTGAATTTTATATCACAATCACGCTAAGCTTTTCATTGCCTCTACACTAATTAAGCTATTAAACTTCCATAAAATTCTCACAACAACAAACATACTTAATAAATAATGTCCTCCTTATCGGTTTATGAACATCACTCTGATTCTATTCTTATCTCCGTTTCACGAGTATTTTTCGTCTGCTTCCACAATTCTAGTGACCTTATCAATCATTAAATTTTTTCACGATTTTGTGTGAAATCGAAGAACAGTAATGACTTTGCTGACTTCAGCATTTTGACAGACACAAAGTTGTTTGACAACATCTAGCTGCGTTTGTTTTTCTGCCCTACTTTCCTTTCTCAAAAGTTCTTTATAACTATCGGACCTAAAACAGTAAATGTTTCAGCTGATTGTCTTCTATCAAAATATTACAGAGGTCTTGCCTCCTTTAATGCTCTGGAAGGGAAAGCCCGGCGTAATTCAAAGCCACTAAAGCAAAGTTAGTGAAAGCCCTTGGCTTCGGAGGAGAGTTCTTGGCGGGAAAATTCAAAATTAGAAAGCAACTCTAGCACTGAGCTTAATAGATTCTAATTACAAGACAGATCACGAGACTGACAACAGATTAAGGCATTTTCCATATTTATTTCAACTTTTGTAACAGTACAGACGACTAGTGAATCTTATCTGACATAGTGACAGATTTTTTTTGTGAAGCACTCTAAAATTGCATTTTTAATTTGACCTAGTAAAGATTTATTGAGTGTGAGAATTAATTTGACTAATTTGCATGCGATACTTGTATATAAAATATATCACTAATTTATGGAAGCTAATGTTTTTTTCAAATATTGAGAAGCAAAAAACTCGTGAAAACGAGAGATTCTTGATTTATTTGATGTCGCACAGAAGGGCGACTCCCCGCATTGTCCAATGACGGGGACCGATGTCGGACTCGAAGTCGATGCTGCCGATGTAGTTCAGGTCAGTCCTGGCCGGCTTCCGGTAGATGGGGCACTCGTACAACTTCGAATCTTTTCCCGCCGTCGTGTTAATAGCGTAGATGTAAATCACCGGCATCTGCTCGTACAAGACCTTCGGTCTTGATTCCACCAACTTGCCCGTTTTTCGATCTAAACTGGCCCCCTCCAAAAACAGGCCTGCAATCGGAAAGTATTTTAATGTCTTCACTTTGTTGTTTGTTTAGAATTTACCATGAATATAGACCCCCTCGGGCGGCGAGTCGTGAATGTCCTCCTTTGCAAATCGAGTTACGAGATTCTGACAAATCACGCTGTCCAGAGCCCAACCTTTGTGACTTCTCGTTACTTCTTGTCTCATTGCTGTCAGGAATCCTTGTGGATTGAAGAATCCAGTTACCCAGAAAACCTGTCAAGGGAATAAAGTTTTTGGATTGTCAACTAAGTATCAACTTTATGTCATGTTGTTTGTTTACCTTTGGGCGACCATGGAAGCACCAGCGCCTGAATTGTCCGTCTCGTTCCAGGAGCTCGGTATACCAGAATCCCAATGTTGTCGATTGCCAGGACAACTTCTCCCACATGTCGGGGACCCTGGCATCGTACATCCCGTCCAGGAGAGTCCTCAAGTAGTTGCTCATGACAATCGTGCCCTCGATGGCCAACTTGAGATCGGTCAGATTGTTCCTCACTGCAAAAAGGGCAAGTCCAAAAGCTGTAAAGAATCTGATTGTTTTGATTTCTTACCCATTGTGATGATCCGTTGAATCCTGTCAATCTCCTGCCGGAGGAAAATGTTCATCGGCAAGAGGCCGCCAAGGCAAATAAGTGATTCCTTGACCTCGTGGGGAACATAGTCTCGCGGGAGCTTTCTCAGCATGTCCTCTGCAATTTTGAACACGATGGCCTCTCGGGTTTCGCCGGGCTTGCCACCTGAACTCTCCTTGGGCTGGACGCTCAAGATTGTGTCCAAAATGTTCTTGGCCGTGTTGATCTGGTAAGATATGTCAGCATTGGAGTGGAGGCCAAAGACTTCCGGTATGTCCTGCAGCGGCATGTTGATGATGTGATCCATATATTCCTCGATCGTCTTGAAGTCCGGAAGTGGATATCTATAGACAATAACATTTTGCAATCAGGACATTGATGCAGTCCATTAAAGTCATTACCCCTCGTAGAACTTGAAACCGGGCTGGAGGAGGCCATCGCTGAACCAGACGTTGGTGAATGTGCAGAGCAATCTCTTGTCAAAGTCATCGGTGACGCGACCTCCATACTGGACCTCGCCAAGCATGAAGCACACCGTGTTCCAGGAGATCCCTCTCTTTGGATCGAGGTCATCCAAGTGGTTCATGATAAATTGGATGGAGGCTGTGAAGTCGGCCTGGTTGAATTCGTAGGGTACGTTCCATCCCAGGGCTCCAAATTTGCGTCGCTCCTGAAATTAAGTTAGATCACGACGTCATTGATTTTGAATTCTGACATGAGTCACAAATAAAAAAGGCCATAATTTGACTCATTTGATCAAGTGTCACAAGCGTCAACGATAAGAGCTTTTGACGTAACTTGCATGTTCGTGTAAATTCTATTTTCTTTCTGTAATCTGATGATTTATCTTTATCAAAAAACACAAATCGGCTATAAGAGCACCTTGGGAAACTAAGAAATTCTTTACTTTCAATTAGGTATTCATCAACGTCAAGTCAAAATGACTGTCAATTTTTTGAGCATCTTTGTTCTCTTGACATTTGCTGCTGGTCTGGCAATATCTAAGCCATCAGTGGATTATAGCAATATAGAAAGTGTCATTGACACTAGTGATGGTGAGGAGCTGCCAGTTTGTGAGACTGAACTGAGCAAGGTCACGTTCAGCTGCTGCTTTTACAATGTCGACATCCGTGGCGAGAACTCAAACTGTTTCAACACCGAAGAAGGTGACGAAGGATGTCAAGCTCCAAATGATTGGAATGTCAATGAAGATAGTTGCAATGACGTAGACTTTACATTCAGACAAGAAACTCCTGACTGGGGTAAATTATAACAACCTTTTTATCAAGGAACATTGCATTTAAAAAAGTCTTCTTCATGTTGTAGCTGAATGCTCTGGACAAAAGGTTGAGGAAGATCCAAGTTCGAATTTCACTTGGCATTGTGACAAACCAGATCCTACACCTCAACAAACGACAGTGACAATTGAACCGGAAGTGGGAGAAACCCATGAGACAATGTTCAACATGGAGATCATTTGTGACAATGCTTTCCCAAGGCCAGTGGTCAGTCTTGAACTTGGTGAAGGAGATACAGCTGACATCACTGGTCATGAGATTGCTCATCACACTGGCCTTGATGGTTATGTCAAGCGAACAGACAGCTATAGACTGAGGATAAAGGCTGCCAAGGCCGACATGAAAGCCACCATTCAACAGGAAGGCTTTGAAACTCAGACTGTCAGTTACACTGTCAGCTATCCCGAGTTTGATGGTGACGACAATGGAGCTAGTAGTGCAGCTCCAGTATCCATAGGAATTTTGCTTTCATTTGGCTTAATGTTACTTCTCAGATGATTCAGCTATAAAAGTCAATAAATATAGCCTCATCAGTGATATTGAAAATTCTCAATTTAAGTAGTTAAAACGTGGAAATGGTGATAGATAAGAGGTTGCGGTCTCAGGCATTTCAGCACGCATCAATGTATAATTTACGATTTTTAAGAACCTACTTCAGGTTATGAGCAAATATTGTTGGTGATTGGTGAAATTCTAGAGCTCACAATGCCTGCCCAAGCCTTCGGTGTGCTCCTTCTCTTAATGGTTGCCTTTGCTGATTTGTCAATGTCCAATCCAACAGTGGATTACGACCATGACAATGTCATTGACATTGGCGATGATGACGGGCCTCCGGAGTGTACAACAAATATTAGCAAGGTCAGCTTCAGTTGCTGTTTCCACAACGTTGACATTCGAGGAAATTACTCTGAGTGCTACAACTCTGATGAGGGCAATGAAGGTTGTCATGCTGGTAATGATTGGACCGTTAATGAAGACAGCTGTAAAGACGTTGACTTAACAAGTAAACTGGAGACTCCTGATATAGGTAATAATGCAATGCTACTCAAGTTTAATTTGCACAATGGATGCGTCTTGACCTTGACCTTTGATTAGCTGAATGCTGGGGACAAACAGTTGAAGATGATCCAAGCACCAATTTCACGTGGGCCTGTGATAAACCGCCTCCTCCAGATGCCACAGCAATAGTGAGCATCGAACCGGAAGTGGGAGAAACTCACGTGCCCATGTTCAATCTGACAATTTCAACTGAGAAAGCCTTTCCACAACCATACATCTCCATCAACCTTCATATGGATGGATCAAAATTTGACGATGCTGAAATCATCGACCATAAAAGTGATGTTAACCAGGGCCTTGATGGCTATTACAATGGCAAGGACTACTATAGGCTTAAGATAAAGGCTGCTAAGGCCAATCTGGAGATTGTCGTCAAACAAGGATTACTCACTGATCCTCAGAAGATTAATTATACAATTGACTATCCTGAGTACAATGGTGGGGATGAGGGTAGTGGAGCACCCTCCATAGTTCCCATGTTTGCAGGATATTTTCTATTCTTTTTCATGATTGCTTTTTTACTGTAGTCTGTAACAAGGCAAAAATAAGTTCTTGACACTTTAATATTAACGAATACACCCATATGCATCCTTTTTTTCTGATAAGCGAACCACTCAACTCTGTTAAAAAAGTCTGAGTCATCCTCAAAACGAAATATACGCAATATAATGTGTCTCAATATGTCTATTTAAATACCTGTTAGTTATCACTTATCAGTTTAAACATTATTAGGGATTGAGCAAGTTAAAGGGAAACTCGATGACGTACGTTTCCTCTGTAGAAATCGCTATGTATGTTATAGCTCAGTCATTAAACGGAAATCATGGAATTCAAATCGCTATTAACGTTTTATTCTCTAATTTTAACTTTATGTCTGGCGAAACCTGAAGACATAAACATGAACAACATTTGTTCGTCCAGCTTGAGCAGGCAGACATTTAGCTGTTGCTTCTACAGTGCTGATTTGAGAGGAGGAGAGGCTGGTTGCAGATTTTCTTCAGTGCAAGAAGATTCATGTTTTGCATCACAAAATTGGGGACTTGACGAAGAAGATTGCAAAGGCATAGACTTTGCATACCGACAGGAGAGTGGCAAAGAAGGTAAGTCCCTCAAAAATATCTACAATAATTTTCTGTGAAATCGACTCGTTTTAACTTCAGCTACATGTGGAGGACAGAAAAAGGTGGGCAACTCGAATAGCAACTACACTTGGCATTGTCTCAAGCCAGATCCTTTTCCCGCCCAAGCGGAAGTGAGGTTGGAACCGGAAGTTAACGCTGACAACCACGTGGA
>JAAUYL010086143.1_pt1 | contig 16220 bp, 12 predicted proteins | sample 7278011 | NCBI WGS metagenome assembly JAAUYL01 (sample SAMN14350225, study PRJNA611818) | marine sediment metagenome | isolation source: surface marine sediment (1.8m) | place: French Polynesia: Moorea | collected 2018-08
ATTTTGAAAATAAATTAATATTCAGTAATGAATCTCAACTAAAGCCTTCTTCTTTCTCTCCTAGATAACTAAAGCCTTCTTCCTTAGTTCAACAAATATCTGATACATCTCTTTTGCCAATTTTTTCGGATTCCACAAAGGCGCTAAATTATCTGGATTTTTTGACTTTTGCAAATGCTCCCGCACCGAATTTCTTAAACTTAAATCTTGACCTAATTTAATGCCCCATTCTGTATATTCTTCCCAACTCCAAGCAACTCCCACATCCAGATTTACATTCTGCAAAAATGAGTAACCCATCCGAGATAAATATTGTTCGCCAGCTCTAGTTATTATCGGCAAATTTTGCCATAAAGCTTCTAAATTATGAGTACCACCATTATAAGGATAAGAATCTAACAAAACATCAGCTATCTGATAAATTGCTCGATGTTCTTCTTCCGTTTGAGTTTGCCCTAAAAAGATAATTCGATTAAAGTCTACACCTAAATTTTCAGATTCTTGAAGATAGGTTTGATAAATTATATCTACGTCTCCCTGACCTTTGCGAATTAATATACTTTCTGGGGTATGTTGCAAAATTTTCAGTTGAGCGCGTACCATTTCTGGATTAGTTTTTCGCCCCGGTGCTATACACAAATAAACCATTTTATCTGAATCAATTCCGAGACTATTTCTAGCATAATTTCTATCAACCGAACGACTATCAAACCTATCCACAGCTACAGATGTTTCTGGAAATCTAACTAATTTTTCTAGATAATGTTTTTCTCTTCCTTGGGGATGGGTATACCAGTCACATAAAAAATAATTATTTTCAGAAATATAGGGTGCATCAAAACCTAACCAAGATATACAAACTGGTGCTGGTTTTTCATGGAGAATATGTACATTTACTGGCAATGTCATTGAATCTAAATCTACTACTACATCTAACTTGTCTTCTAATATTTGTGCAGTAATTTCTTCATAAGACGGAAACCCATTAGGATACTTTTTCGGCCAATAAGTTTTGACAGACATTTGTTCAAATCTTTGAGTAATATCATCTCTCTTCAAGGGACCTGTAATATATAGATTTATGTCTGGTGTAATTTGAGATAATTCTCTGATTAAAGCTTCACTACACCAACCTACTGAATGACGGCGAAAATGTTTGGAAAGGAATCCTATTTTTAAGGGTTGAGAATTAGAGGTATAAGTTTTTGGGGTTTGATAAGTTTTGGGTCGATTTTGATAATATTGCTGGGCAATTAACTTGTAAAAATTTGCATTTCCTTCTAAGTCATCCCGGAGATGAGAAACGGCAAACAAGAAAATTTCATAGAGTAGTTTTATTTCTAGTTCACTGAAAGTTTCACAGCTTTGATAACAGATTTTTTCTACTTCTGAAAGTTTAGAGTTGGCAACTTCACTAACTCCAGATTGAAAGTAGGAAAATAAAAAAGCAACTCCTGAAAGAATAGGAGCTATTTCTCCACAAGAATTACAGAAGTTATCGGCAGCTTTTCTTGCTTCAGCAAGTTTAGTTGTATGACTCAGCAAATCGCATAATTGTTGATGAGCTTCGACAAATTTTGGTTTAACTTCGATAGCTTTTTCAAATACAGCGATCGCCTCTTCCATTTTTTCTTGTTTAATAATATGTCCGATGCGAGAGTATACTTCTGCCCAGTTTGGTTTAAGTTCTAATGCTTTATGATATTTTTCTAGTGCTGATTCTAATAATCCTTTATTAGAAAGTGCTGTTCCTAAGTTGGCATAAGCATCATAGGAGTTAGGGTTATATTTTATTGCTTCTTGATAATGAAATATTGCTTGGTCATAGTCACCTTTCAGCAATAAATTATTAGCTAGTTTTTCATGTAAATGTTTTAAGTCTGGATTAATTTTCAGTGCTTGCTGATAATACTTAGCTGCTGCTTCTTTATCCCCTTCTTTGCCTAAAATATTAGCTAAATTACTATAAGCTTCCGTATAATCTGGTTTCAGATTAATTGCTCTCTCATAGCTCTTAACTGCATCATTAATTCTACTCAGTTTAACAAGAGTATTGCCTAACTTAAAGTGAAAGTCTGGCTCGACTATATCCGGTTGAATTTCTAATGCTTTTTCCCAAGCATCAAGAGCTTCATCAACCTTTCCCAAATATTGAAATAGTTTGCCAAGATTCCAATAAATACCAGCCAAACCAGGTTTTAAGTCAATAGCCTTTTGATAATGAAAAAGCGCTTGTTTATATTCACCTAACTGCAAATAGACACTACCAAGATTTCCATTAACTTCTGCAACTTCCGGCTCAATTTCTAAAGCCTGACTATAAGCACGCAAAGCAGATTCTAAATTATTTTGTTGGTAAAAAGCATTTCCTAAAGTTACATAACATGGAGCATAATCTGGTTGAATTTTCAAAGCTTGTTTACAAGAGGCGATCGCCGAGCCGAAATTTCCTTGTTTCAAGGCAAGATTAGCTTGATTAATATAAGCTTCTGCTGCTGGAAATTTTAATAATTTTTTGGGAAACTCTGACTCTGGTTCTTGATATTCAAAAGTCGTAACTTTACCTGTTTTTTCAAGATTTTCTTCCACTTCATCTGGGTAAGGTAAGTTATCGGAAGTATTCTCGAACTTATCGACTTTTTGGTCTGGAATCAAATTGAAAGTAGCAGGTTTAATTCCATGTTCTCCATCTGCTGCTGGAAAATTTAATAGTTTTTTGGGAAATTCTGAGTCTGGTTCTTGATATTCAAAAGTTGCAAATTTACCTGTTTTTTCAAGATTTTCCTCTACTGTATCTGGGTTAGGTAAATTATCAGAAGTATTCTCGAAAATATCAACTTTTTTATCTGTAATTAAATTGAAAGTAGCAGGTTTAATTCCATGTTCTCCATCAGGAATAATAGCTTCTATATTTTGTTCTCCTGTAAATTTTTCCTTTTCTATAAAATTCGTTGATTTTTCATGAATTACTGAATCAATATATTCCTTTATATTCTGATTATTTTCACCTGCTAATTTTTGCCATTCAGTGAACAATATCTCCAATTCCTGCTCCGTAGTTTCAGGTTTTAACAATTTATATAACTTGGCAAAAGCTTCCCAATAATTTGGTTTAATAGATAAAGATTTTTGATAATAATCAAGGGCAGATTCAAGATTTGTATATAGAGAAAATACCTCTGCCAACTTGAAATAAGCTTTAGGATATTCTGGTTTAAGTTGCAGCAACTCTTGATAACAATAAACTGCCCGATCGAATTCCCCTATCTGAGCAAACACATTTCCTAACATCAACTGCACAGATGCCAACTGTGGATTAATCTCTAAAGCTTTTTGATAATTTAAAATAGCTAAATTAAACTGTCTTTGTTTATAATAAACACTGCCAAGATTAGCATAAACTTGTACAAAATTAGGTTCAATCTTTAACGCCAGTTCGTAAGTATTAATTGCATGTTCAAATAAATTTTGACTTTGAAAAATATTCCCTAAAGTCAAATAAGCAGAAGCAAAATGTGGTTCAATTTTAACTGCTTCTTTGCAAGTAGAAATCGCTGCATCAAAATTTCCTTGCATCAAGTATACTTCCGCTAACTTCTTGTAAGCTTCCACATAATCTGGTTTAATGCTCAAAGCTTTTTGATAAGCAATCATTGCTGTATAAAGTTGTCCAGAATCTTTCAATTGATTCCCTGTGTTGAAATAATTTTCAGCTAACATTTTCATGGTAAACCCTTATAGGGTTAATACTTGAGAGTCCACTTAATTGTTTGTTAATTCTTGGTAATAACTAGAATAAGTTGATCTGGGCATTCCCTACTGTAATTAGTGCTTTTTTTTAGGATGTTTTTGGCTGGATTTTGTAATTCTACAAACATCAAAACTCTACACTGAAAGCGAATGTGGGCCGTGTGGGTACGTCGCGTCAACTTCATATTCTCTACAGTCTAACAAGGAGTAATTTTCCATCCCAAGTGCTTCCCTAAACTTAGATTCAGTTTCCTGCAATAAAACTTGTGAAATAGACTTCCATTGCTCTCGACTCTCCCAATAAACTATGATAATAACTTCATTACCTCTATAGCTATCAAGCCAGACTTCTTTTCTTAAAAAACCCATTTGTAAAGCTAGGAAAGATGTCCAAATTTCTCGATCCTTTTGGAGAAATTCTTCTTTTAAACTCTCTTCAATCTTGAATTGTAGCCATTCAATTATCATGGTATTTGTAGCAATAGAGAAAAAAGCATACTTGACTTTAACCTGCCAATTAGTTTAGGTAAGTTAGACAGTGCTGATAATTCGATCTGGAGTATTGAAGGTATGATAACAGAACAAGACCCCACTAAATTAATGAAACAGCAAGTCGGCAAAGCTGCTGCTGACCGAATAAAATCTGGAATGATAGTAGGGTTAGGCACAGGGTCAACCACTGCCTACATGATTCAATTTTTAGGGGAACGTCTCCAAAGTGGTCAACTCAAAGACATTAAAGGTATCCCCACCTCCTTCCAGTCAACCGTATTAGCTAAAAAGTATGGTGTACCATTAACCACTCTTGATGAAGTTGACCACATGGATATTGCCATTGATGGTGCCGATGAAGTTGACCCACAGAAAAATCTAATTAAAGGTGGTGGAGCAGCTCATACTCGTGAGAAAATTGTAGACTGTCTGGCAGAACAGTTTATTGTCGTAGTAGATAGTTCTAAATTAGTAGATAAATTGGGTTCTACCTTTTTATTGCCCGTGGAAGTTATACCCATGGGAATTACTCCTGTGATTCGGGCGATCGAAAAACTGGGTGGTCAACCAGAATTACGGATGGGGGTGAGGAAAGCTGGTCCGGTAGTGACTGACGAAGGTAATCTAGTTATTGATGTCAAGTTTGATTCTATTGATAACCCTGCGGAGCTAGAAAAAAGTTTAAATAATATTCCTGGCGTTTTGGAAAATGGTTTATTTGTAGGGGTTGCGGATGTAATTTTAGTAGGAGAAATTCAGGATGGGCAACCAATAGTTAGGGAAATTTCGTGACAAGTCAGAAATCAGAAGTTAAATTCTTACCGAAAAATTGGGTCTAAAGCCTCGCCCTTCTAGGGCGACTTTTTGAAAGATTTAAGTGGGAAGAAATATGCTATAGTATTATTGTCGCGGGTGGGCAATCCGAGACAATAAACAGACGCAGAGAAAAGCATCAGACTAACGCACGTGTTAGCAGCATCCGATGAAACCTCAACCCACTGAAGAGTTACGGCTCAGTATTAATCTCCGTGCCTAACCGCCGGAGAGGATGTCAAGTTATAAAGTGTGACTATAACGCTTTCCATAATTGTTATTCGGTACAAGCAAGCTGAATACTGCATCTTAGACTTAACTGCCATGGAGCTGCACAATTCAGTCAACTTCTTTGTATTTTTTTACTATATTTTTTCCTGGACTGGCATGGGGCTGCACAGTTAAATTCACTTCAGGCTCTTCTTTAATTGGCTAAAGATAGTCGTGATAAAATTTCTAAATTTCCCCCTTGATGAACCTTTCGTGGGTAGTATCCTTTTTTTGTTCTTATATAATCAGTTTGAAAGTATTCATCATTATCATGAAAAATAAAAGGATGAATTTCTATTTTCAGCCAACCTACATTGAACTTAAATTGCTCAATGTCATCGAGAGGACGGAAATTTTTTGTTTGTCTTTCACCTTCCCTGCGAAGTACAGACTCCCAAATGGATCGCTGTACACTAAAACCATAATGTTTATGACTATAGTGTACCCACAATTGATCAATGACGTTTAAGTCTTGAGATGGAAAACGTTCGATGAGATTGGCTGTTTCTTTGTCTGCATCTTCCCATTGTTCTGTCGCCAGTAAATTTTCTAAACGCTTTAAATGGGGGTGAGCCTCTCCGTACAAGAATTGCTTAACAATTGGTTCTGTGCTTTCCTGCCAAAGTTTTATTGTATCGCCATAGGAAAGAGCTAAAGTTTTTCCATCCTCACTCAGAGTCACATGACTAAATGGGCCAGGAAGGGTAGTAATATATGTTCCACTAGGCAAATTTAATAACTTGAGTGATTGACCTTCTTCACTGATAGCCAGAATTTTTCCATCTGGACTTAAAGTAGCAGCAGTTCCTGGAAAAGATTTAACAGGTTTACCTGTATGTATGTTGATAATATTGATGTTTTTTTTGATCCGTTCTGTACTGTGGACAGAACGATGTTCGATGCCGATTAGGAACTGCCCATTTGGAGAAATTGCACCCAAGTGATTGTCAGAGATCCTTTTAAGCGTTCGACCAGTAGCTAAATCCCACTGTTTTATAAAGTGGTTGCGAATATCCCAAGAACCTTCACCGCCTGAGCTAGAAACACTGTATTTTTCAGTATAAGTACAGTTACTAAATAACGTTTGACCATCGGGACTCAAAGCGATTGAAGAGCCTAAGTTACAAACATTACTTAAGGTTTTGATGCGCTGACTCATTTCTACATCCCATAACAAAATGCCTTGAGTGTTGAAACAATCACCCAAGATAATTGCTAATATCTGTCCATCTGGACTAAATACACATTTTCTATATTTATCAGTAATCGTGCTTTTCAGTTCACCAGTACTTAAATTCCAAAGTTGGATTGATGTTTTGTTTTGGCTGGCCAAAGTTTTTCCCTTCGGACTGAAAGCTATAACATGAGATGAGTGTCCAGTTAGACTCTGTTTTAGTGAGCCAGTGTTTAGATCCCAAAGTTTGATACTGCCATTAGCAGCACCTGCTAAAGTCTTTCCATCTGGACTTAGAGCGATACTTCCTAACCCAGTAAAGCTTGTTTTCAATTCCCCCGTATTAACATCCCATACCTTAGCAGTGTTCTTACCATAGCTCACCAAAGTCTTTCCATCCGGACTAAAAATCAGGGAACTCGCTTTGTGTGTCAGAGTATGAATGCAACGTTGCATTGATTCCATTGAATTGCTCCAGTAAAAATTTACATGACCTCTAGCGTTGACTAGAAGATGTTATATTTAACATTCCGATGCACCATTGAATTGAATCCCTCGTCATTTTTAATCGAAACGATTGTTTATTCAATGCTAATTTATGAAAATCGACATCTGCAAAAGTTCAATGCTTCTATTGTGCTTATCGTTGGGCTTCAAGCGTTTTGTAAAATTTTGCTAAGTATCGGATACATACAATTTTTGGGCGTTGGTAAACATAAAGACGAACTGAGTAATTATCGAATGATAGGTAGGCAAAATGGAATATGTAGATGGTGCTAGAGGTAAATAAGTCTATGCAATGTCCAGAGTGTGCTAGTAAACATATCTGCAAAAATGGTCATCGAGTAGACAAGTAAGGAGAAAACACTCGTTCACGACGCTACTTAGCTCGACTGCACCGCAAAACATTGTGCTACTCCAAATCTGTAGAGATGCTGAAGCATTCCATAAGACTTTTAATTCATTATCTCAAGTTTGGAGATGTACCTGTTCATGCCTAATTCATCTTTGAATTTAGCAACACCGACAAGAGAGATACGGTACGGCAAGACCTATGAATACCTGTAGACATAGTGCTGCCGGCTATTGACGACTATAATTGTCTCCTGTCTCCTGTCTCCTATTTTTTAGGCTACATTTTGTCGGGCGGAATGTAGGTTAGGAATGAGGATTTTATTATCTACAAAAGTTAAATTGCCTAAATTCTATATCATCTGAGTTCTTTCAAAAAAATTCTGGACTTTATTTAATTCTCATTCCTTAAAAGGATTTGGACAAACTAGCTTTTTTATAACCGGATTTAGTATAAAACCCGGTTTCTATACGAGACCGGGTTTTAATGTAACTAATGAACATTAGGAACGATCGCCATTAGCTAAATTAGATATTTAAGGGGACTAATTTATTCTATTAATTGTCTTTCCGCTTCCAAGATTTTAACTAAATTATGATTTCCTTTGGCTCTAGCTGCTTCCAGGCGATGAGCCAATCTTTTTTCTATATTGGATCGATGAACTTCGTTCAACTTAACTAGGCTTTTTGGTGTATTTCTGTTCATCATAGACATTTTTTTTATCACTTTTATTGTATAGGTTACATTCTTAATTTAGCATAGCTAGCAAACATCAACCAGTTTAGGTGTTCAAAACTAACAATTTTCATCAGTGAATAACCACACAGCAAATAATATTGAAATATGTCAAGCTTCCTATATTTGTAGCAATTATAAACAAAAATATACAAAAAGTAACTGGAAAAATCATCTCTATAAAAAAACACTCCAAATCTATAATCATCTTTATTTATATCATTTACCTCTGCTTTTATTATTTATTCGTACTGTTACTATTATGGAATTTTTTGATAAAAATTCTATTATCAAGAAATATTGTTGAGCAAATATCGGAGATTTTTATAAATACTTATATTGAACCCAAAGTAATTAGTTTAAATTTTATTAAGAGATTATTTGTAAAGGAAATATAGAGTTTCTTGAATTAGTGAAATACAAAAGTTGTGTATTTTAGGGAACAGGGAAATAAAGAGTAGGCAAGAAAACACAACCATTACCCAACATTGCCTTACGGGTATACATATCAATATCCCACCCTTTTCTAAGTAGGTAGACAAAATTCAACTTACAATCAATTGCAGCAAGTAAATCTCCCAAAACGCTGATTGAATCCTTTAGGGTAGGGTAAAGACATAGAAATTCCCATATCATTTTCCACTCAAAAAAAATTCTGAGAAACTCCACACTAAAATTCAATAGGTTTTCCCCAGAAAAGAAAATTGGCCAGAGACTGATTAATGATGATTACCTAATAAAAAACCAAAAAATATCTAGATACACGCTACCAAATTTTGCGTAGAAGATAAGAGCCAGGCGGTTTTAACCCCTGAATGAAATATGAGCCACGGGATTTATCCCATAGTATCCTACAGAAATTTGTAGGATTGTATTATAATCACACCATGAGTAAATTAATCCTGACACTAAAACTACCTTTTTATCGGCTTAATGCTTGTAAGGCTGAGGAGTTTGAGCGATTGACCTTGCTCAATACTGAAGTAGCTAATACCTTGCTCAGGGTAGACAAATCAGAACGTCGTAAGTATACGAGTAAGGATTTTCATCATGTGGAAATAGGTTCCATGTGGATTAATCAAACTATTCGTAATACTTGTGCTTTTACTAAAGTTAAAAAGTTTAAACGCTTGCCTTTGGAAGTGAATAACCAAGGGTACAATATCAGTCGTCAAGGCGATTTATTCACAGTTTCTCTGAGTCTATATCGAGGAAAGAAAAAACGAATACCTCTAACAGTCCATTCTGCTTCACACCAAGAAACTCTGGACAAGATTATTAATGGAGATGCTTTCTTAGGCTCTCTGAAGATATCAAAATCAAGAAAAGGTATTTGGTATGCCCTAATTTCGGTGTCTATGGATGTTCCGGAACCGGGATTAGTGAATGGTTGGATCGGAGTTGATAGAGGACAAAATAATATTGCAGTGGCAGCATTACCTAATAGTTTTGGTAAGTTCTGGAGTGGAAAGAGAGTAAAAAGCTTAAGGCGTAAATATCAAAAGTTACGCCAGAAACTTCAAGAGTCTAAAAAGCTGAGGAAAATTAAGGACATTGAAAGACGTGAGGGTAGAATTATGACTCACATTAATCATGTAATTTCTAAGCAATTAGTAGAATTTGCCAAAGACTATAATATGGGATTGCGATTTGAAGACTTGTCAGGCATCAGACAAACTTCACTTCAACGCCAGAAAAATAAATCTGATGCTAGTCAAAACCAAGACCACTGGGCTTTTTATCAGCTAGAATTGTTTACCAGGTACAAGGCTATTAGAGCAGGTGTACCAGTGGAGTCTGTACCCGCCCCATATACCAGTAAGTCAGACCACCGTCACGGTGTAATAGGTAAGAGGGTAAAGCATACTTTTAGAGGTGTTGATGGTTATACTTGCAATGCCGATTGGAATGCCTCTCAAAATATAGGTCAATGGTTAGGCTTTTGTTGTCCTTTGAATCTTGAGAAAGTTGTATCTGTAATGGATGCAAACGATTCGTAAGGTAGGGGTCGATGACAGTCCCTCAACTGATGAGAAGTTAAAACAGGCGGATTTATCCCCTGTTTTAACAACCTTCAGAATCCACGAGACTTTAGTCCGTGGAGTGTCAATGTAAAGGATTATGAATCAGCCAAAATTCTTAATTACACGAAAATTTCAAATTATCTAAAATGATAGATTTCTCTAACATTGCAGCCCAACTTAATGCAGGCACTATTCTTCCAGAAGGAATAGTGATTATTACTCTGCTGGTAGTTCTCGTCGGAGACCTAATAGTGGGGCGTAGTTCTACTAAGTGGACTCCTTATGCAGCCATTGTTGGCCTCTTGGGAGCAATTGTCTCCCTTTATACTCAATGGGACAATACCAATACCATCGGTTTTTTAGGAGGCTTTAATGCTGATGCTCTGAGTATAGTCTTTAGAGGCATTATTGCTCTATCAGCAATTGCCACCATATTAATGTCAGTGGCATACATAGAACAGACTGGAACTCCACTGGGAGAATTTATTTGTATTCTACTCAGTGCTACTTTGGGGGCAATGTTCCTTTCTGGAGCAGATGAGTTAGTAATGATTTTTATCTCTCTGGAAACTCTGAGTATCTCCTCTTATTTATTAACTGGTTATACAAAACGTGACCCTCGTTCCAACGAAGCAGCGTTAAAATATTTACTTATTGGAGCTGCTAGTTCCGCCGTTTTTCTCTATGGCATTTCCTTACTCTATGGTTTGTCCGGTGGAGAAACTCAGTTAACAGCGATCGCCTCTAGTCTTGCTGATGGTGCAGGTGGTGGTGTTTCCCTAGCTCTAGTAATTGCTTTAGTATTTGCTATTGCAGGTATTTCTTTCAAAATTTCTGCTGTTCCTTTTCACCAATGGACTCCAGATGTTTACGAAGGTTCTCCTACTCCAGTTGTAGCCTTTCTCTCAGTTGGTTCTAAAGCAGCGGGTTTTGCCCTAGCTATTCGTCTTTTAGTAACAGCTTTCCCATTAGTTTCGCAACAGTGGCATTTTGTATTTACTGCCCTGGCTATTCTGAGTATGGTATTGGGTAATGTAGTTGCTCTTGCCCAAACCAGCATGAAACGTCTACTTGCTTACTCATCTATTGGACAAGCTGGTTTTGTGATGATTGGTCTTTTGGCCAATACTGAAGCAGGTTACGCTAGTATGATATTTTATCTGCTGGTTTATTTGTTTATGAACTTGGGTGGTTTTACCTGTGTGATTTTATTTTCTCTGCGTACAGGTACAGACCAAATTAGTGAATATGCAGGGTTATACCAAAAAGATCCGCTTTTAACATTGGGATTAAGTCTTTGTTTATTATCTTTAGGTGGTATTCCCCCACTTGCAGGTTTCTTTGGTAAGATTTATCTGTTTTGGGCAGGTTGGCAAGCTGGATTATATTGGTTAGTTTTGTTAGGATTAATTACCAGTGTGGCTTCTATTTACTATTACATTCGTGTAGTAAAAATGATGGTAGTAAAAGAACCGCAAGAGATGTCGGATGTTATCAAAAATTATCCTCCTATTCGCTGGAACCTTCCAGGTATGCGCCCTTTACAAGTAGGATTAATTGTTTCGGTTTTGGCAACTTCTTTAGCTGGAATTTTATCTAATCCTTTGTTTACTTTGGCTAATAATTCTGTTGCTAAAACTCCCATGTTACATTCGGCTTTAGTTCAGACTGTTGAAACTAATTCAGTGGCAAGTCAACTAGATTTTTCTTTGTCATCAAATAATTAGTATTAGTTGTTTTAGCTCAGTAAGTTAAGCATGATAAATGTTCGACTAAATTAAGTCGAGCATTTTTTATCTACCTTTTTTAACTTATCAAAATAATTTTGTCTCATACCATTTCTCAAAAATCTTGCTATACCTGATCGGATGTGTAAGTGTGGGAGGTGGGGGGAGAGGAAAAGTAGTGATAATAATTACCAACTCACTAATAATTGCCTAATTGCCAAAAACAGACTTTGAATCTTGGTAACTACTTGAGTGTTGAAGTATTACCGAAGTATAGCATTACTTTTGGTAATTGGTCTAAAACCCCAGTTTTCAAGGGGAAATGTTTTTGCTGGGTTCTCGCGCATCCCCATTACAAAAACAACTTCTGACTTCTAACTTCTGATGAAACCACAATTAGAAGACTTTTGGGATGTAGGTTCTCATCTATACAATGACTCTAAACTCTTCACCATATTTCTCGCATTTAGCCTCAGTTACATTTCTAAATTGTTGCCTACCTAAATCTGAAATAGCCTTAGCTAGTTTGTGATTCTTAATCATGACAGAAACAGTCAAACCTTCCAAACAAAACAATTGTTTAATTTTTACGAGTTAATTGTAGTAGAAAGTTTATGCAAAAAGTCAGTTATAATATCAATTATTGTATAAAGTTTAGCTACTCTTAACTTAGTTTTTTATTGACGTTTACTACCAAGAGTTTTCTGAGATAGTTTACGCTGAAACTTAGCTAACTTTTTAAGATTTTTTTTGAGTGGTTTAGGAGAATTAAATTTTTCTCCGTTGTTCAAAGTTTTCAAAGTGGATACACCTAAGTCAATGCCAATAGAGTTATTTGTACTGTCTTAAAGACTTAGGATTGATATTAACTACAAAGCTGGCAAAATAACGATTAGCACTATCTTTGATAATAGTTCTATAACTAAGTTCACTAGGTAGCTTTATTGACCAAATAATCTTAATTTTACCTACTTTTGGTATATATAGGGATGGAATCTAAATTTAAAAATTTAGTTGCTGAGGTATAGAATTATGGTTGAATAAGCACCTTAATTTCTACTAACTGACAGTTTATAAATAATTATGTCAATTAATCGAAAGTGATAAATACTATGCTAAAACTTTCAGAGCTTCTGGTTTAACAATAACTTGGACTCCTGAGTTAACTTTAATGTGCCACATACCGTTAGGTAATTGATTTAGTAATTCTACAGGTTTACCTTGATCCGCTTCTAGTTGGTCGCTGGGAGAATTAACTAAAACAACTGTGGTTGATGATTCTTTTGGAGATATTAAATTAGCAGATAAAGGAGAAGTTAGAGGGGCAGAGTGTTCTGAAAGAGTTGCTAACTGCATCCTTAGTTGGGTTAGTTTGTTTTGCAGTTCTTGATTTTCTGTTTGATATTGTTGTGCTTGTGCTGTTAGTTCTTGATTTTCCTGAGTTAATCTTTGAACTTCTAGTTTTAATCTCTGAACTTCTACACATTCGTCGATACTAACATTACAAGCTTTAGCTATAACTTTTTTAATTAGAGGACTGTACATAATCTTTCAAAAATGAATTAGAGTTAATTGTTTTGATTGAGAGAGAAGTTATCGTTTTCTTTAACTTCCCTTACCTATTCTTATAATGTTCTATTTTTCCCATAGAGTATGTGACCCCTTATAGGATTTTAATGTGATTAAAATCACTCTAAAAATTATGGGTCGATGATGGGATAACTCTCAAGGAGAATAAACCTTTAAGTTGATAGTAATTAATACTTAGATTACTTAGATAAATTTTTTCAGATAAGTATAATTACTTCTACTTCTTATTACACTTCTTAATCCGGAAATAAAATTAATTGAAGTCAGTCAAAGAGCCGATCTAATCAATAATTCGTAGATCCCCTTCATCTTGAGAGTTGAACGGATCTTTGCACATATTATCTGTTTTGTCAACCTATTTTGGGTAGAGAGTTTGTATATTTAATGTAAAATAACCTATAGTTAATTATACTACTTTCTATCACATATCTCATCAATTTATAATATTTTATTTAGTATTTTGTTAAAGCTTATCTTTTTAGATGTATTATTGAGATAATCACCTATTTTTTGTGAAATTAAGCTAGGCGAGATTTTGATGTTTACCTCCAAAATAAACAAATTTTAACTTTTATTAATAAAGGTCAAAGTTAGTTTAGTAGGGTGGGAAATTGCGCTTACTACAAACTACGGTTTAATTGTTAGATATTACATTGCGCCGTAACGCAGTGTTGAGTCGTAAGTCCAGTAGTAGACTGTTTCATCTTCAATGTTGCAATAGCAAATTTTTAAGAGATAACTTTCTCTAGCTACGATGACAAATCTAATGCACTATATTTAGCTGAAACAGTCCAATAGGTTAGAATAGACAGTCCGTTACATTTCATTTTTCGTATAGGGAATGCTCCGCAAACATGTCACGCAGTGAAACGCACCCTACTGGACCGACACAGCTAAAATGGTGCCCTGCGATGGATTGCTGAATCCCTTTCATAATCTGAATTTAAGCCGTCTAACACACCCTACAATTTTGCACAAAATTTAGGTGTGTCAGTCCACTACTAGACCAATACACTAATTTTTCTCCCTTCCTATTACGGCAGTTTGATAGATTTACCGTTTTGTGGTGTGAGGGAGTTAAGAGGCGATGCTTTTTTTGGAGTGCTTCAGGAAATGCTTGATTTTGATGATTGTCTGAGAGGCGATGCTTTTTTTGAGTACTTCAGAGAATGATTATGGCCTGGTTGTCTGGGAAGCGATCGCTTTTTTTGGACGCGCCGTTTTTTTTTGAGTGCTTCAGAGAATGTTTTGGGGAGAGTTGTCTAAGAGGCGATATAGCTGCCGGTAGGCTCCGCCTTTCATGTCGCGCAGCGAAACGCCATATCTCTAAGTTTTGGTTATAGGTTTTAGCTGTTTAGTTTGAAAATTTTAAATATTGTCAGAGGTTAATGACAAATTAGGGGAAATTTTGTTTGATTTGCTTAACGAGGTTTCAATATTTTCAGCTTTTTGGTTCCATTCTGTGATAGTCTGAAAGAAGGAAAAATCCAAAGGATTTTTATTGCTTAATTGAATTTTGAGGCTGGAAATGCTGATTATATCGTTGTTTTGAGAAGAAATTTTGTTGATTTTTTCTGCCATGAATGACTAATTTTTCTCCCTTCCTATTATGGCAGTTTGATAGATTTACCGTTTTGTGGTATGCGGGAGTAAGAATTATATATATATATATATATATATTAGGTAGGTAATGTTAGGTTTCGTTCCTCCACCTAACCTGCTTTAAACTCAGGTATCAGTTTGGATGGAGATTGCTTCGGGGTATTAATTTGGAAAACTCAAAGCTAAATTTTTTCCCTCCCCTCGCAATGACAACTGTACTGTCACTGTACGGTCATTGCGAGGGGGAGAATTTCACCATTATTTCTCACTACTACCAAAAAGACCCCCGAAGCAATCTCTTTTTCAGTTATCAGTTATCAGTTATCAGTTATCAGCCTTTTCAGTTTTTTCAGTTTTTTTAATGATGGAAAATAAGATTTTAGCAATCTCATCTGCGTCTTGATGGATACTATCAAAGGCTTTTTCTTCAATATAGTTAGTGTCTTTGAGGAGAGATAACCAATATTTTGTTTCTAAGGCTTCTTTATAAGCTATAGACATTTTTGCCCTAAAGTCAGCTTGAGATATTCCTCCATTTGCTTGTGCTATATTGGCTCCAATAGATGTTCTACTTCTTAGGAGTTGTTTAGATAATACATATTCCTTTTTTTCTTCTGTCAAGTATTTATAAGCTTTAACAATTCTAATAGCAAACTTATAAGCTTTTTGATAAGCAATACTCTTACTTATATCCATAAATTCCTGGAAAAGCTGATAACTGATAACTGATAACTGTTCACTGAAAAGCTACCGCCACGGAGCTTTGTTTGGTCAATCCCATATTTATTTTCCCATAGGTTTGATTGGTTTGAATATTCTCTGTAGAAAAAATTTCGATCCGCTTTAGCGGAAATGGAAAGAGAAAAAAGAAAAAAGAAAAAAGGGGAAAAGGGAAAAAGAATAAAGGGGAAGAATCCTAGGAACGAGAGACAGAAACGACCGACACCGACGAGACAATCCGAAAACCCCAAGAGTAGTAGAAGATGACGGCAACGTCGTTGATACGCCAGGCGCAACGGCAATACCAAGAATAGAGGTACCAGCTACCGGAACGGAGCAGTCTTCTATTACTATTCCCTCCAGTTTCCCAAGCACTTCCATCGGTAGGCGCTTCATTATAATTATTGTGCCAAACATCCAGACACCATTCCCAGACATTCCCGTGCATATCGTATAAACCAAAGGCATTA
>JAAUYL010018374.1_pt1 | contig 16186 bp, 11 predicted proteins | sample 7278011 | NCBI WGS metagenome assembly JAAUYL01 (sample SAMN14350225, study PRJNA611818) | marine sediment metagenome | isolation source: surface marine sediment (1.8m) | place: French Polynesia: Moorea | collected 2018-08
CACAGCTAAAATAATTTTCAAAGACTTTGAAAGATTTAATGATTGGTCACAAGGTTATTTAGATGAGGGTAGAGATAGATGAGGGTAGAGACAAAAGGCAAAAATTCATTTTAATTTGAGTAATTATATGGGATTTTCAACAAATAAGAAGATAGTCATCATTTATCCCCGCTAATATTTCAGAAATACAGCCTATTCCATGTAAGTGTACTACAGTGATTCTAGCAGATCTGATTAATAAGAATGAAAACTTTATTCTCTACTTCAAAAACTATTTAAAAATTTAGTGCCACTGTATCTAATCAACCTGGAATCCGCTGTATATGGAAGAATATCTTTCGGTGATTATCAATGTTTTTAAAATTTTTCTCAAGATGCAGTTAATGAATTACCGAATAATTAATAATTTTTAATTAAATACCTTGGTTAAAAGCCTTCCCTTTCAAAGGGAAAAAAAGAAATGATATTTCCTTATATTTAATTCCCTTACGGTTTTAACCATAGGTAATTATCCATTAATGAAAAATTTTGTGTTCATAGCAGTTAGAATTTATTTATTTATGCAAAAAGATATATAATTTATCCTATAAATCCTTAAAGAGTAAACTATTATGATTCAAGATATTATACCAATTATCAAAAATACCAATTATCAAAAGTATTGCTCTACTTGGAAGCTGGAAAAAATAACTTTTATTCATCACATAAAGTTACGAAATAGCGAGTATTTACTCCCACAAATAATATTTATAAATAGAAAATCCAAGTAGAGCAAAATTTCTGGTAATTGGTATTATACTAGCTGCAAAAAATATTGCTACATTAACTTTTTTTAGTAGGTAGGGGAGACATGGATTTTGCCATACAAAAAAATTAAAGATAGAGGGTTTTCCCTACTCCCTAGTCCCTACTCCCTTTTTTACAGTAACGATATTTTTTTAATTTGGTTTTATAAAAAAAACTATAAGATTTTATAATTTTCACCTCTTGCGTTTAGCACGAGTGCCGATATTTAGCCATTAATTTATCACAATTCCTCTAGAAGAGCAAAAAAAGAAGGTAATAAAAGTAATCAGCCATCAAGCTATCAGCGATCAAGTTAATCGGAAATGGTACAGGTGTTAACGAAGTCAGAAGTCAGAAATCAGAAGTTGTTTTTGTAATGGTAATTTCTGAAGTCAGAAGTTAAATTATTACTTTGTTATTTTGATAAAACTAGAACAAATGTTTAACTGATAACTGATAACTGATAACTGATTAAAAGACGAGGTTTTAGAGCGAATTATTTGGATAAATATTATCTTAACAGAAAATTTTTGTATATATAGAACTTCAACAAACTATGGGAACAGGATACTTCGACAGTAAGCAAAATAATCCTCAAAATAAAGGATTACTAGGAGCAGGTTGGCGACCACTTTACCGAGAATTTGATTGGGAATATCTATGGCATTTATTATCTAATGATCCTTGGGAAGTCAGCAAAAAAACTCTTGATATAGCTAGTGACATTGCAGATGCTTTAGGTCGTCATGAATTTGCTTGGTGGGCAAACATATTAAACATTTTTTCGGAAAATACACGATACGAATTTGATGAATTTTGGGATTATATAACTCCTCAACCTCCAACTCCAGATTATCGTTATCAAGATTTATTGAGCATAGAAACTCCTGTGACACGAACTATTACAAGAGAAAGTATTCCTATTGAATATGCTCTGAATAGACTTCAAGAAATTACTATTTTTAAAATTCTTGATTTATTGGGTAAACCTAACATAATTACCCAATCATTTATGGAAAGAAATTTTTATTATCCGATAGAAAGATTTATTAGTTGGGAACGCCTAGAAACTTTAGGTACAGTATATAGCTATTGGTCAAAATATTGCTGTTGGTTACAAATAGAAACTTATGACAAAGGCAGACGTTACTACAGCTTAATTTGTCAAGATATAGCACCACTTGTGAGAAAATCGACCTACAATATGGCAGTTATGGTAAGTGGTTATCAATGTCGTATAGGGCAAGTTCAAAGTCAATTTCCTATTAATACATTTCCTCAAGATATTCAAAACTTTACTGAGACAGTACAGCAAGAAATTTTTGTACAAAATCAACTAGCTATATTAATAAGTGGAGAACCAGGAACAGGTAAAACAGCTTGGACTCAAGCAGTAGCAAAAGAGATTTTAGTTCCTTTAGGATATGTAATTTTTATCCTAGATCATGATGCAGTAGAAAATTTTGTACCACCAACGTATTTAGAACAGATTTGTCTGATTATTAATGAGGCAGATAATTTAGCTCAAGACCGATCTTTGGAAGTAGCACAAACTAATAGTAAAACGGAACATATTCTCAGTTTGTTAGATGGTACTTTATATCAAAGCGTAGTAGATGAATCTGGAATTAATCGTCAGCATAAATTAGTTGTTTTAATGACCTGTAATACTAAAGAAAGATTAGATCCAGCAGTTTTACGCAAAGGTAGAGTAGATTTAATGTATGAGTTTACTTACCGGTTTGTCTAGGGGTTGGTTTGGGCGAGAAAATATTAATTTACATCCTAATTTATAGAAAAAATTAGTTACAATTCAGAAGGTTTGTTATTTAATTTTCAGTTATCAAACTCAACCTACTAGTCTGTAAATTTTGATTTTGAGTATTATAGCGTTTCTCAAATTAGTGAGATACAGTTGTTTTCTACTGCTACCGAACAAGAATTACTACTCCCTACTCCCTACTCCCCATCCCCTTTCCCCAGTTAAGTGTTCCCTAAAACCAAAGAATTTTGTACCTCACGCTTTTTGGGAATTGCTATATACCAATTACCAAGCATTAATGCTATACTTAGGTAACACTTCAATTATTAAGTAATTAACACAGGTTAAATAATCTTTTTGATAATTAGGGCTGGCTGAATAATCATAAAAGCATTGAAATATAAAGGTAAGTGCCTTTTTTAATCTAAAAAAGTACCAGCTTTTCGCACTTATAAAGCTCATGCATGGAGCGCATTTTCGGCAGACAACAGCAGAAAAACCAAGGGAAAATTCTGACTCCTACCTCCTCTATAATTCCCGTTGCTCCTGACTCCTACCCTTAGCAAAAGACTTTTTTCAGCAAACCTTAATTATTAGCCAGGAGCGTGTTAATTATTCTTATGTTTACTACTCCCCCACTCCCCTACTCCCCAGCTCAAGAAAATGTAGAAAAGTTTTTGAGAAATTGTATTAGTAATACTAAGGGCGAAAAAAGAATTTTACCGAAAAATTCAGGTATAAAGCCTCTCCATTCATGGATAAAAAGCGGTGGAGGGATGGCGAGGTTTCCCGCTCTTGCAGAGCCGCTGCCTCTTGCAGAGGAGCTTCGCTAACGCTAACGCCATATCCAATCGACCAAGAGAAGAAAAAAATCCTTTTAGCCAATCCTCTTCTTTATAAGAATAGGTAATTATTAATTATTAATTATTGAAGAATAAGCTTGAGTGTTTAAATAAGTTGATTTTAATATCTATTTGACTAAAAATAGAGGAGAGCTATAAAAAACTTTAGATTCTATTCCTCCTGACTCGGACCAGGTCCTCGGTCTTCCTAAAGAATAACCTAACTATAGCAATCAGGAATCAGTTCTGAGAATTGAGATGTTCCTTAAAAGTATAAATATAGTAGTTATCATATTCATATATGTTCGTTTTTTTCTTCTTCTGTGTTCCCTGTTCCCAATTAATTGCTCCCTAAAAGTCTCCAATATCTCACAACTTAAATCATATTGCTATATTTGTAGCAAAAATTTATCTCGCCTGGTATAAATTCCAGAATTGTTAACCAATAATTAATACCAATTTGAAAAAAGAATGTTATGAATAATAAGGGCAATAAAAAGACTTGACAGGAGATGTTTCTTGGACGAATTCGATAATTTATGAAGTCATAAATAGCATTAAAGCTATTCATTATGACTCCTGACTCCTGACTCCTAAAAAATTTCCTAGCTACTTTTAGCAAACATTTATCAAATTAGTATAATAGAGTTGTTGGGAAATAAAAACTGAAACTTCTCAAAAGCTTACTATAGCAATCCTATTTTATTTGTGTATAAAAATCTTACCGCTTTTAGGGTACACTCAACTGGGAATACTTAACTGGTGGGAATTTTAGTTTTTTTATCTACTTTTTGATTTTTGACAACCTATTTAGGATTGCTATATATAGCCTTTTAGTTATTTAACCTCCAAAAACAGTATACCCTTAAACAGATAAGGGTTTTAGCAACTTTTTGAGCTTAATTCCCAACAAGTCTAATAATTAAGGTTTAAACTCTCTCCTTTTAAGGATAAATCAAGAAAATTGTTTTTTTATACCAGTTTCAAAAAATACTCTTAACCGAAAAATCTAGGTATAAAACCTTTCCATTCATGGAGAAAAAAAATCTTTGAACCCAATTATTTTCTTGATAAGAATAGGTAATTATTAATTATTAATTATTGAAATGAAGTTTTTGTGAGTAGTTAGATGAAATCCGGTAGTATCGGTATAAATAAAGTATATTATTCCAGGTTTGTATTATACCAATTCCCAAAAGTAATGCTATACTTGGGGAACACTTCAGTGATTAATTAATTAAAACAGACAGAATGATCTTTTTTCTGATTTTAGCTAAGTTAATGTTAATTATTCATATGTTTACTTCTTCCCTACTCCCTCGATCAACAAAATGTAGAAAAGTTTTGGAGAAATGTTATTAGATGCCCTACCATACTGAAATTTGTATCCCATAAACCAGGTTTTTGATAACACTCCGAAGCAAGCGGATTTGATATTAGACGAAACCTTAGTTTGGCAAGACGATAAAATTAAAGAGCGATGGTTTTTCCCACTCCCTATTGCCTATTACCTATTGCCTACTCCCTGTAAATATCTATCCATGAATGTGGTATTAGTCAATCCTCTTATTTTTAAGAATAGGTAATTGTTAATTTTTAATCATTGAAAAATATGTATTTTCACTGTTTAAATACCTACAAATTAATAGTACATTGGAGATAGTGAGGCACAGTTTAATACTAATCTTTTTTCCCTATTCCCTAAATGCCTAAAGCTTTTTACCTCATTAACTCCAAAACTGTCGTAATCTTCACAGACCAAGAATAAATTTATCTCACTGAAAATTTACTGAAAATCAAATAAATATTAAGAAAATTCAGCACTATAGTTTGAATGAAGTTAAAATAATTAGACCAATTAGTATGGAGGAAAAAACGTAGTCATTAATACCATTTATCATCCATTAATGCTTTATTAAAAAACTAATTATACTTGAGATATTTTTTCTGAACCACCTAACACCTAAGACCTACCACCTTTCATGATTATTTTCCTGATTCTTATTTCTTTAGGCAGCATAACTAAATTCTTCATCCGAAATATCTCTAGTACAAGAATTAATCCAACATAAAAGTTTTACTATTGGCATTTATAGACAAGTTAGTGTTAGAAATGTGATAGTCGAGGGAATTGCAATTATTTTTGAACCCCCCTTAATTTATTTGCCACGACGAGATTATGCACCACCTAATAGCACAAATACTAAATCAGACTAGGGAGGAAATCCTAAAAATGAAACAAAGACCAATAAACACAACCACCTATGATGATTCAACTCCTCCCCTAAGTCATCAATATCCAGAAAAACATGGAACTTACAATCAACTTTGCCAATTCATCAAACATATACCTGCTGCTATGGCAATGTTAGACCAGGAAATGTTCTATTTAGCGGCTTCTGGTATGTGGTTACAATATTGGCAACTAGAGTCTAGTGAAATTATTGGGAATCTGCATTACCAGGTATTCCCTAATCTCCCAGCATCTTGGCAGGGACAAGCTGAAAAATGTCTACTAGGAACCATTAGCCAATTTGAGTTAGAACATACAATTACTGCTCCTAATGGCTCAATACTATTGGTAAAATGGAAAGTCAAACCTTGGCATACAGATGAAGGTATTATTGGTGGTCTAATTATTTCCACAGAAGAAATAACTCGAGAGAAGCAAATTCAACAACAATTAGAATTAACTAAATTAGCAACTGACAATGCTGCTGATGCTATTTTCTGGATAACTGTTAATGGAGAACTATACTATGTAAATAAACAGACTTGTAATTTGCTGGGATATTCTGAATCTGAATTACTTCAGCTAACAATTTATGATATTGACCTAGAATTATCTAGAGAAGTTTTGCCAACCTATTGGCAACAAGTTAAAAATCAAAATTATCTGAGGTTTGAGTCTAATTATTGTACTAAAGCAGGTCATATTTTTCCTGTAGAAGTCAATGCAAATTATTTAGAATTTCATGGTAATGAATATCAATGTGCCATTGTGCGTGACATTTCTGCGCAAAAGAAAATTAATCTAGATTTACGAGAAGCGAAGGAACAATTCCAAGCTGTTTTAAATGCGGTACCAGGATTAGTTTCATGGATCAGTCCAGATTTACGATATCTAGGAGTTAATAAACATTTAGCTAATGCCTACAATTTACCTATTGAAACTTTTATTAATAAAGAAGTAGGATTTTTACAGACTAGCCCAGAATTTAACGATTTTGTTTATGACTTTTTTGCTCAAGCAGATTTGACGAATGTTAGAGAAGTAAAAGCAAATGTTAGAGGAAACATTAGGACTTATTTAATAGTCGCTCAAAAATATTATCGGGATAAAGCATCATTACCAGCCGCAGTTTTTGTTGGTTTAGACATTACAGAACGTTTAGCAATGGAAGCTTCACTACGCCATAATCAGAAAAAATTTCGCCAACAAGCCGATCAATTAGAGCAAACTTTACAGAAACTAAACTCGGCTACTACTCAATTAATTCAAAAGCATAAAACTTCTATCTTGGGGCAAGTTGTGGCAGGTGTTACCCATGAAGTTAATAACCCTGTTAATTTTATTTCTGGTAATATTGGTTTAGCCATAAATTATGTTCAAGATTTGTTGTACTTGATAGATATTTATCAGCAACATTATCCTCATCCTACACCAGAAATTGAGTCAGAAATTGAAGATATAGAACTAGATTTTATTAAAGAAGATTTGCCAAAATTATTAGGCTCAATGATGATAGGGGCAGAACGAATTAGAGATGTAGTTAGATCCCTACGACAGTTTTCTGGATTAGAAGTAGAATCTATAAAAACAGTAGATATTCATAAAGGATTAGACAGTACACTTTTAATTTTGCAAAATCAGTTTCAAGGAAAAGAGAATTGCCCTGATATTAATGTGGTTAAAAATTATGGGAGTTTACCCCATGTTGAATGTTATCCTGGAGAGTTGAATCAAGTATTTATGCACATTTTTACTAATGCTATTGATGCACTGGAGGAAAAACACCGAAATTTAAGTACAAAAAAAATCAATCCTCAACCGTTTGAACCAGAAATTTTAATTACTACAGAAGTTAAAGATGATTATATCGCGATTGCTATTGCTGATAATGGAATAGGCATGGTTGAAGAAGTATATAGCCGGATATTTGAACCTTTATTTACTACGAAAACCTCAGAAAATAGTATGGGTTTAGGTTTGTCAATTTCCCAAGAATTAATTGTTGATAAACATCAGGGTAAGTTGTCTTGTAAGTCTATGATTGGCGAATTTACAGTGTTTGTAATTGAAATTCCCATTAAGCTTTCTCATTCTGGTCGGCAATGAAAAAAAATGTATTTATCAGGATTTTAGTAGAATCAGAATTGATCGCTATATACTAGGTTTAAATAGTTAGATAAAAACATTATTGGGAATAATTTAAGATAAATTATTGACTATAGCTAAGACAAAATTAACTGTTAAAAATCCTACTCCTAGGAGTAGAAGAAAAAACAATGTTACAGTAAAAATAGACTTAATTTGTTTCATAGGATAAACCTGATTTTTTCGGAGATGATAGGTTCAAAAATTAATAATTAATAATTAATAATTAACAATTACCTCTCCTTGAAAACGGATAGGATTGACTAATCATGAAAATTTTTTCTGATCAAGGGGAGATTGGATATGGCGCACTTCGGAGCGGCTCTGCTTTCTTCGGGAGACCTCGCCATCCCATCCTAGGTCATGCTCCGCATTCCTGTCGGCGACAGCCGAAACGACCGCTTGTTTCTCCTTGCTCATCAGAGGCTTTAAACCTTAATTATTCGGTAATTTTCAACCATAATTCGAGAAAATTGTAGGTTATAGGTTTTAGGTTAATGGTTCAATCCGGGAAATGTCAATGGTATAATATTACTCGTATCAATAAAGAATTGTAGATAGTGCCGATACTTATAGAATGAAACAGAAAATGCTTGTGAGCAAATGTGACTAAATATGGAACGGAATCGAGATTCATTGCCAAGGAGAGCTGTGAAGCAAACTTTTGAGAAAAAGCATTGGCTCAATTTGGCGGAGTATGCTTGTATAATTGGTTCAGCATTGGGTGCTTTTGGAGTAGTAGCTTCGGGACAAGCATTTTACGCAGTAGCACCTATGACATTGGCCTTATCTCTGAATGTGGCTAATAGATACCGATTTGAACAGCAGATGCTATTATCTCAAAAGTCTGAGATAGGAGAAATTCAAAGCTCAGTAGAAAAGCTAGAAAAAAATGCTGTAAAGGTAATAGTTAAACTTCGTCAACAGCTTTCTACAGAAATTGAATCAGTTCGTGAAAAATTCTCTACTGAATCAATACAAGTTCTGGACTCAGAGATACAACAGCAACTAACTGCACTAGAACACTCAGCTTCTTCTGTGCAAAAAAGTTTAGCATCTGTAGATAAAAAAGCTCTGACTACAAATGATTGGGAAATAGTAAATGGCCGTCTTTTGGTAATTGAGGAAGCGATCGCTAATCTGCAAAGGGATATGGAAGTATTGGCCAAGGAACCTCAAGCAGATATATCCCAGCTTCAGGCCAAAATTGACGATTTGGAAATACAAAATACACAGGTGGTAAAACCTCACTTGAAACGTCTGATTACACTTGTGAGACAATTACAACATACAAATTATTCTAGCCAATCATCTCATCAGTCTATAATTTCAAAACAACCCATTAGAGAACATACTGCAGAGTCAGTAAAGCAATCTGAAGGTAGGTTTTAAGTAATAATTAATAATTAATAATTAATAATTAATAATTACCTCTTCTTATAAAGAAGAGGATTGAGCTAAAGGAAATTTTTTTTCTCCATGAATGGAGAGGCTTTATACCTGAATTTTTCGGTAAACTATACCATAAAATTAGGTCAATATTCTCCTTTTCAAAGGCGATAAAAAAAAGAAAATTTAAGTATTTCAAGCTTTCCTATTCCAGGAGGTATTGATAACTGATAACTGATAACTGATAACTGAAATGACTGAAGCATTTACCCTAATATTTGATGTTGATGGCACTTTAGCAAATACAGAACGAGATGGCCATAGAGTAGCTTTTAATCAAGCTTTTGCTGAAGCTGGGTTAGACTGGGAATGGTCAGTTTCCTTGTATGGAGAATTACTGCATATCGCTGGTGGGAAAGAACGGATTAATTTTTATATTAGTCAGTATCAACCAAAATTTTCATCATCAATTCCACTGCCAGAATTAATTTCTAATCTACACGCAAGTAAAACAAATTATTACCAAAAATTATTAGGAACAGGTGCTATACCATTACGCTCAGGAGTGAAAAGATTATTAACAGAAGCACGAACTAATAAAATGCGGTTAGCGATCGCTACTACTAGCGCCTTACCAAATGTGACGGCATTATTAGAAAATACCTTGGGAAAAGAAAGTATTTCTTGGTTTGAAATAATTGCTGCAGGAGATATAGTTCCGGCAAAAAAACCTGCTCCAGATATTTATTATTATGTGTTAGAAAAAATGAATATTCACAGCAATAATTGTATAGTATTTGAAGATTCACATCATGGTTTACAAGCAGCCTTACAAGTAGGATTAAAAACAATTGTGACGGTTAATGATTATACTGTTAATCAAGATTTTACAGGCGCAACTCTAGTATTAAATCATTTAGGAGAACCAGAAAAACCATTTACTACTCTAAGTGGGGATACTAAAGGTAGAACTTATTGCGATCTAAAATTAATAAACTCTCTCCAAGATTAGACTTCTTGCAGAAGTCAGGGAATAGGGAATAGGGAATAGGGAATAGGGGGGATAAAATTGTCGATTAGACTTCTTGAATTGGTTTAATTAAAAATTTTGCAAGAGGTTTATTAAAAAAGGGAGTGGAGTCATTTCAGTTAGCCTCCTGTCGGAGGAACTGCGTTAACAGTTAGCCTCCTGTCGGAGGAACTGCGTTAACAGTTATCAGTACCTCTGACTGAAGCATTCGGATTGAAATATTGAATCGAATATTTTTTTCATTAAATGTTTTCTACAAATAGTTTTGTTCCTGCTTATAAGTATTGATTCAGCAGTACCAAAAGACCTCTTTCTATTCATAAATTATTTCTCCTAATTAGGGCTTGCTGATTAAATCTAAAACCATCGACAGATAAAGGTTTTAGGCTTTTTTTCGCTCCAGGGGGTCTGGCTTTTTCAGCTTGAGCAAGCAAAAAGTTAGGGTTTTGAGGAGAATAATTGCAGAAAAACTGAGGGATAAAATATTCGACTAACTCCTCTAAATTCCCAATTTCTCCTGTCTCCTGTCTCCTGTGTCCTCCCCTAACCCATAAGACTTTTTCAGCAAACCCTAATAAGAGAGTATTTGTTAACAAAATATGAATCTTTAATCTCACCATTTTGTTCTTCTTTCTTTATTCCTTTTTCCTGATGTCTGCTTCTTTTTTCAATTTTGTTTATGGCTCTGTTTCCTATCCCCGATTCAGATATTTCCAACAATTATTGCTTGATAAAATTGTCTGATTGAATTGGTATTATACCAAGAGCGATCGATGTTTGTTACAAATGTTAGAAGTAAGGAAGACCGAAGTTGTAAGAGCAAACTAGGAATAAATATTGAATAAAAAAAGGGAAAATGATAGAGATAGCTTGATCAAATGAATTGGATAAGTTCTTTATTAAGTATCTCAGATCGAGATGCACCTTTTTTTCAGCAATTAACAATGAAAAATTAATAATTAATAATTACCCCTTCTTAAAACGGATAGGATTGAGTCAAAGGAAAATTTTTTATTTTTACCCTATCCAAGGGGAGGCTTCAAGGCGTGAATTGTTGAATGAATAATTACTGACTATTAACTCTTAATTATTAATTATTTGGTAACATTCTTTTTTCATGGCTGGTATTATTCACAACTCCAGAGGCAAAAAATTCAGCTATTTTAGAGATAAAATTTGATTTATGTTCTAGTTACGCTACAATATTGAAATAGAAAATAAAATTATGAGGAGATCAAGATAACCCGCGTATGAACGCTAATACGACAGTTACAAAAAAAACATTACTAATTGGTAAGGGATTACCCCCTTTTGAATCTATCAAAACAGAAGATGTAGTACCTGCAATGACAGAACTACTGACAGAATTAGAACAAGAACTAATTAACTTAGAAGGAACAGTTAAACCAACTTGGAATGACCTAGTAGAATCTCTACAAAAATTAGAAGACCGTTTAACTTGGAGTTGGGGAATAGTAGGACATTTAATGGGAGTTAAAAATAGTCCTGAACTACGAAAAGCTTATAATGAAGTACAACCCAAAGTAGTAGAATTTTCTAATAAACTAAATCAAAGTCAACCTCTTTATCAAGCTTTTAAAAATTTAAGCAATAGCGATAGTTGGGAAAACTTAGATTCAGGACAAAAACGCATAGTTGAAGCTGCCATCAGAAATGCAGAACTTTCAGGAGTAGCTTTAGAAGGAGAAAAACGAGAACGCTTCAATGCCATTCAACTAGAACTAGCAGAACTTTCAACCAAATTTTCTAATAACGTTATTGATGCCACCAAAGCTTTTAGCCTCACATTAACTAAAAAAGAGGAAGTAGACGGTTTACCACCCAGTTTATTAAGTCTAGCAGCTCAAGCCGCCAGAGACGATGGAGCCGAAAACGCTACTCCAGAAAACGGACCCTGGCGCATCACCCTCGACTATCCTAGTTTTGTACCCTTCATGCAGCACAGCAAACAACGAGAGTTGCGAGAAAAACTTTATAAAGCCTTTATTAGTCGTGCTGACAGTGGAGACTTAAACAACTATCCTTTAATTGAAAGAATTTTAGAGCTACGTCAACAAAAAACAGAAATTTTGGGCTTTAAAAGTTATGCAGAACTAAGTCTCGCCAGTAAAATGGCACCCGGTGTGGAAGCAGTAGAAAAATTATTGGAAGAATTACGCAGTGTTAGTTATGATGCTGCTATCAAAGACTTAGAAGACCTTAAAGCTTATGCTGCTAGAAAAAATGCTCCAGAAGCAAATGACTTCAAACATTGGGATACCAGTTTTTGGTCAGAAAGACTACGGGAAGAAAAATTTTCCTTTACAGCAGAAGAGTTGCGACCTTATTTCCCCCTGCCACAAGTTCTTGATGGGTTATTTTGTTTAGTAAAGCGGATATTTGGCATTAATATTACTGCTGCAGATGGGGAAGCACCAGTATGGCATGAAGATGTACGTTATTTCCAAGTTAGTGATGAAACAAACACACCCATTGCTTACTTTTACCTTGACGCTTATAGTCGCCCCGCTGAAAAACGAGGTGGAGCTTGGATGGATGAGTGTATTACTCGTGCCAAAGTTGTAGAGAATGGTAAAACTACTTTGCGTTTACCTGTAGCTTATTTGCAATGTAATCAAACACCACCTGTAGATGGTAAACCTAGTTTGATGACTTTTAGGGAGGTAGAAACTCTTTTCCATGAATTTGGGCATGGTTTACAACATATGCTGACAACAGTTGACTATGCAGGTGCAGCAGGTATTAATAATATAGAGTGGGATGCGGTGGAGTTGCCTAGTCAGTTTATGGAAAATTGGTGTTATGACCGCTCCACTTTATTCGGAATGGCGAAACACTACGAAACAGGGGAAACTTTGCCAGAACATTATTATCAGAAACTTTTGGCTGCCAGAAATTATATGAGCGGTAGTGGGATGTTGCGTCAGTTGCACTTTGCTCTAGTAGATATTGAACTCCATGACCGTTATCAACCAGGTGGGTCAGAAACAGTAGTTGATGTGCGTAAGCGTGTTGCTCAAACTACTACTGTTTTACAACCATTGCCAGAAGACTCATTTTTATGTGCGTTTGGGCATATTTTTGCTGGTGGTTATGCTGCTGGTTATTACAGTTATAAGTGGGCGGAAGTATTGAGCGCTGATGCTTTTGCAGCTTTTGAAGAAGCTGGTCTGGAAAATGAACAGGCGATCGCTACTTGTGGTAAGCAGTTTAGGGATACGGTTTTAGCATTGGGTGGGAGTTTACATCCGATGGAAGTGTTTAAAACTTTCCGAGGTAGAGAACCTAATACTGAACCTTTGTTAAGACATAGTGGTTTAGTCGCTGCAGCTTAAATCAAAAAACCTAACCCCCTAACCCCCTTCCCTGCAAGGGAAGGGGGGAAGTATTCTCTTACAGGGGTAGGTTTTTTCTAAAAGTATTATGGGATAATACTTTCATAATTTATATCATGTCCGTTGGTATCGTTTGTGTAAAAGCTGGGGAAATATCTACCATCTTTAAGGTTTTTCCTTCTCTTAAAGCTTCTCTCCTAGATAACTAAAGCCTTCTTCCTTACCTTCGCGCTTACAATACCGATGCTACCGGATTTGATATTACATATATAATAGTTGAAATATTTGCACTGTCTAGATTATACTAAATCCAGGTTAAACAAACCCGTTTGGAGCAAATGGCAAAAAAGCTGCAGAGACTTTGCATGCAAGATCTCTACAGGGTGGGATATAACGGGTATATCTATACCGGATTTAGTATTATGTGTTTTTTTGTCCGAAAAAACCTATCCTTGTGAGGGGAGAATACTCCCCTCTCCTTGTAGGAGAGGGGTCGGGGGAGAGGTCTTCGGTGGTTGCTCGCTCCTTACCCACAATTTTAGTCTAGATGTTCTACTACAGCGATCGCTCATTTCTTCTCATTTTTCATTTCCACTTCTAGCATTCCGCTTATTGAGGCGTAGACTCACCCAGATCATTTTCTTGAGAGGTAATGGCACTTCTAGATGTAATCCCTCTGATATTTCTTCAAAGGTTTTGATTGACCCTGGATAAACGAAAACCTGCCATCCTTCTTCAGCAAGGCAGGTAAATAAAGCTGACTCCTCAAGTAAGTAGGTTGTCGCCAGATGCTTTTGCTTAAGCTCCTCAACTTGCTCTACTTCTACTTGTTCGCCTCGGTTGAGATATGTCTGAGCAAAGGAATTTACCATACTTTGAAAAGATTGTTTTTTTTGATAAAGGCTCTGAAGTTCCTCATAATAAATATTAAAGTGCGATCGCTTCTCAATTTCTGAGGCCATCTTGAAATGAAATTGACACTTTTCAGAATATTCCTGAAATAAAAGATAGTTTTCATTAACAAACTTCTCTGCGGTACGAATCGCCTCTAACCAAGCTTCATTACCTTTTATCCCTTGTCTAACCTCAATTGTTAGTCGGTATATACTATCATTCACTATCACCACACAAGCCTTAAAATTTTTACTAATCCATTTGATACAAGCTTCGAGTCGCTTACTATCAACAAAGTTTTTACCTCCCAAGCTGGTTATGAAGACACACTTCTGATAATCATACAGGGAGCTACGCTGGCTATTAAGGCTATGGGGAAATACTTTTGCTACACTTGCCTTATACCCGTAATTTTCATTGAGATTGACAGTATTTTCTGTTAACTGTGAGTCCTGTATCTTCAAGTTAATCGCTTGACTTATTTGAGATTGAAGCAGCTTCAAGCGTTCTAGAGGAAGTTGGTTCCAGTCAAAATTTTCAATTATCTTTTCTTGGTCTTTGTTAATACTCATTGGTGTTGGATGTTTTTGAAAGGAATTTGACAAAAGACAAATGATAAATATTGTGTTGGGATATTCCTTTCCCAATTTTTCTTTGGGTTTTCCTCTCAGACTTCCAACTCTAGTATGAAATTAAAGTTACTCCACAACACACTTGAGGATTTTGATATTTTTATTTATAAACCAAGCGCATCAAAATCCTCTATAATTTCAAGATGTCAACCAGAATTAAACATTAGTTTCAAATAAAGCAAGTCGGAGTCGCTCAGTTGCATCTTCCATTTCTGCTAATGACTCAATGCTAATAACCATACTACGCTCAATTCCCAAAATTTCTGCTGCTTTAGCCACAGCCGCTTTTTCTTTTTCTTGGTAAACTCCATCAGCACGACTCATTTTAATTCCTTGATACAACATAGCTCGGCGAAAGTTTAGAGGAAAATCGTACTTGATACCATTCAATAGCTCTTCTATATTAGCGTTTTTCCAATCAAATTTACGGAGGGTTTCAATGTATTCTTGAGAATCTACAAACAAAATTTCCTGTTCATCAACATACCATTGAAATTCTTTTTCTGCTAACTCACCATCTGCTCCAGCGATCGCCATTAATGTGCCACCGTAATTCACTGCTACATCAAAATCAATTGGTGCAGTAATGTTATACCTATGTTGAGCATATTTGGTTGGCTGGAGACTTTTACCACTACTCATATTTTACTCCTGTGATTTTTTGCTTTAATAACTTTTAACCTTATAGATTGATTCATTTTGTCAACCGTCTAATAGAACTTTAGAAAATCTTTACAATTCAATACTTGATTATGATGTCCAGATAATAAGCGATAAAAAAGTTTTTGTTTGTAGTAGGGCTTTAGCCCTAAGATAGATAGGGCTAAAGCCCTACTACGAGCTTTAATTATAACTATTCAACTCGACATGATATAACGTATAGTTCAATATTCTCTTAACTGTAAATGCCTCTGGAAACGCCTATATTTAATATTCCTTTAATCAACAGTCTATGATAATTTAAAGATTATCAATATCTACAAAACTCAACAAAATATTAGCAGCTTCATCTAAATCTTTGCCAAAACAAATAATTCCATCCTCGTGACCTGCCATTACTAATATTTTTTCTCCTCCTAAATTCTCTTCATCAAACAAACGAAACATTTCTTTTGCC
>JAAUYL010068583.1_pt1 | contig 16171 bp, 10 predicted proteins | sample 7278011 | NCBI WGS metagenome assembly JAAUYL01 (sample SAMN14350225, study PRJNA611818) | marine sediment metagenome | isolation source: surface marine sediment (1.8m) | place: French Polynesia: Moorea | collected 2018-08
AGTATAAACTAAATCTTTATAAATAATTTGAATTTTCTCTTTTTTATGAGTTACGCAGTATAATGTATTTTTGTCATTGCGACCGACAGGGAAGCAATATCAAGTCCCATTTTTTTCGTATCTCATGCGTAAGTCCAGTTATTATTAATATAGAAAAATTACTATCTATCCACCAAACTAAATTCTCATGTTTGAACAATTTACCTATCAAAAAATCACCACTTCCAATGTCACCATTAATGTAGCCAAAAGCGGAGACGGCCCCCCACTACTACTATTACACGGCTATCCTCAAACCCATATTATGTGGCACAAAGTCGCCCCCACCCTCGCCCAACATTTCACTGTCATTTGTACAGACTTGCGGGGTTACGGCGACAGCGACAAACCACCCTCCGACCCCCAACATCTCACCTATTCCAAACGAGTCACCGCCCAAGACCAAGTAGAAGTTATGGCAGCTCTGGGTTTCCCAAAATTCTTGGCAGCAGGTCACGATCGCGGCGGAAGAGTTCTCCATCGCCTTTTACTAGATCGCCCCGACTGTGTGGAAAAAGCAGCAGTGCTAGACATCGTACCCACGAGAAAAATTTTTCAAACTGTCAACCAACAACTCGCCACTGCTTACTCCCACTGGTTTTTTCTCCTCGAACCTAACAATATTCCCGAACGCCTCATCGGTTCCGATCCTGCATTTTATTTACAGAGTAAACTAAAACAGTGGAGTGCTAACCAAGCAGGTTTCACTGAGAGTGCCATAGCAGAATATGTTCGTTGTTTTAGTGAACCCGCCAGTATTCATGCTACTTGTGAAGACTACCGTGCTGCTGCTTCTATTGACCTAGAACATGATGAAGCAGATATTGACAGCAAAATACAATGTCCGTTATTGGTCTTATGGGGAGGGTTGGGAGTAATGGAAAAATGTTATGACGTTTTGGAAACCTGGCGAGAAAGAGCGATAGATGTGCGCGGTCAAGCTTTGGAATGCGGTCATTTTGTGCCAGAGGAAGCGCCAGAGGAAACAACTCAGGCGTTGCTTGATTTTTTTTTAAATAGGGAGTAGGGAGTAGGGAGTAGGGAGTAGGGTTTGAAGAAGAAATTGCCTATGATTTTTTAGCAGATTTGGATGAAAGTTTCCCCATCTCCCCATCTCCCCATCTCCCCATCTCCCCACCACCCTATCTCCCTCTCACAGTCGATACTGCTGAAACACATCTCTGGCAGCACGATGCAATAATGAATGAGTGTAAACCAATGAATTCATATCCTTTGTATACCCACCACCAATAACGCAAGCTACCGGATAACCTGCTCCTACACAGGTACTCAATACTTGCATCTCCCTCCGGAATATTCCTGTATCTGTCAAAGCTAATTTTCCCAAAGCATCATGGATATGGGTATCGACTCCCGCATCATACAAAACTAAATCTGGCTTGACTTCTGACAGCAAATCTGGTAAATATTCTGCTAACGTCTGGAGATAGCGATCGTCATCCATTCCCTCTGGTAAAGGTACATCTAGATCGCTAACTTGTTTTCTACTGGGAAAATTAATACCACAGTGCATGGAAAATGTAAACACCGTCTCGTCATTTTGAAATATCCAAGCAGTTCCGTCTCCTTGATGTACGTCTAAATCTACTATTAGAACTTTTTCAACTAATCCTAATTTTTGAATCACACGAGCAGCGATCGCTAAATCATTAAAAATACAAAACCCAGACCCATAACTGGGAAACGCATGATGGGTACCACCAGCAGTATTGCAAGCTAAACCATGCTTCAGTGCTAACTGTGCTGTTAATATTGCCCCACCTACAGCAATGCAAGTTCGATTTGCTAATGGTTGACTCCAGGGTAAACCGATCCGTCTTTGTGCTTTTGGGTCTAAGGTGCCGTTACAATATCCTTCTATATAGTCACGATTATGTACTAATTCTATCCATTCTAAAGGTGGGAAATTTGGGGTAAAAAAATGGGATTTATTTGTCACTTCATCTGTCAGTAACATTTCATAAAGTAGTTTAAATTTTGCCATGGGAAAGCGATGACCAGATGGCATTGGTGCAACATAATTAGGGTGATAAATAATTGGTAAATTCATTATTTAAGGGAGTAGGGAGTAGGGAAAATCCTTACTCTTTATTTAATTTTCCTGATTTTTTGAAACTGGTATTATTACAATATTAATATTATAGAAGTAAAATCATTCTTATTACCAGTGAGAGTGCTTTTGAGAATACCTGTTGTCAAATCTCAGACTTTGATGGTGTTGTCATCGCTACCACTAACAATAGTCCGCCCGTTAGAGCGGATAGCAATGTAATTTCCAACACATATTGCAATTGAATGACTACTAACGGTGGGAACTTCAGAAATATTAGTAGTGTAATTTATAGGGTTGGTTCGAGAAGTATTAACTACTGCTTATTTAATCTTAGGAATAATGATAGAAGCAAAAATAACACCGAAAGCAATACCCAAGCTAATAAAGGCTGAAAGTTTTACCAATCAATGCTTTTGGCTTCCACATAGTAGCAGTAGTCGAGAGACAATGTTAATTTTTGTAACATTTTTTGTCTGTTATCAAATTTCTGTACTATCAACTTAGTAGTTAGTGCAAAAATCAAGTCACACTTTGAAGGAAAAAAATACATCATGGAAGAAATAACAAGGTTCGATAACGCAAATATTGAAAATAAAGCACTTCTTGAGATTAATCAGGAAGCTCTTGCAACTTTAGAAAGCACAGATGCTAAATCCTTAGAAAGCACAGATGCTGAATCCTTTATCAAGCCTTGGATTCCAGTTCCCAGACCTTGGTCTGTAAAACAAGTGAATGGGAAAGAGTATTCTGATAATGCAGATAAGGATACAAATGGATTACCCGATCCGGGACAGACGTTATTGTGGGCAGGGAATGGCTTGACAAGTGATGGGGTAGATTATCCCACTGGTGGTCAAGTAGATGCTATGGCCAACTCTGGTGATGCTTATTTTAATTCTCTGGTTGGAGACAGGGTTGCAATGCTGTTTTCAACTACCTATGAAGACCAAATCAGATATGAACTGCCGCAAGTACAAGTTGGTGGTATCTGGGCTACTAAAAATCAGATCGATCAACCAGGACCAAGGATAGATCAGGGGGTTCACGATGTGGATGGTCTAGAAGTATGGGGTCCAAACAACTTCTCGGATGCCACTTATTACTCTGTGTACGGTGATGTTATATGGGATCCTCTCACCAATAATGTTGTCTCTGGAGCAGTTTTCGATCAAAGCAATAACGTTATATTCAGCAGAGAAGAAATTGCCAAAGCTGTTGCAAATGTTACTCAGATTAACGCGAAGGAATTATTGGGCTACGTTAATGTAGATGCCATGATGGTATCCGGAAAACAAATTGTTTTCAGTATTGACTCCATCCCAGAGTTAGGTTTAGATGGAGGTGAGATTTTTGTTTACAATCAATCGACTGGTGCTAGTAGCTTCTTATTTCACGGTGGACATCTCTGGGACACTAGCTTTAATGTCCAGAAGACATACGGCACTGTAACCGAGAATATTAACGCTTTGGAGGCTGTACCTATTCACACTTATACCTGGGATAGTGAACCGCTGATTCCTGATTCTTCTGTTTTCGAATTGCCAGCAGTTGGCTTCGAGGTTTGAGTAGAAAAAACTACTCAAGCTTTGTAATCAAAGAGAGTTGACAGAATCCCGACGGTGTCCTTAGGCAACACCGCGGGATTCTTTGTAGTTTATACAGAGGTGATGTCGAACGTCTGTGTAGATGCTTATTACAGTGAAATACTTCCTGGTTGTCAAGAGTAGTAGCGTGTCAAGCTGAAAATGGTGTGTTAGGAGGGAGAAACGAGGGAAGACCTCTCCCCCAACCCCTCTCCTGCTTTTGAGAGGGGAGAGTTCCCCCCTTCCCTTGCAGGGAAGGGGGTTGGGGGGTTAGGCTTTTTAATCCACATTTTCAAGCTTGACACGGCAGTAGTGTGGGTCTTATTTGTGGATATGTGCGAAGGTTATAGCACATTTTAATACTAATCAGAGTTTATACTAAATTAAAAATCATACTACTGGAGCGACACACCTAAAATGTTGCAGCTGATTCACCAAACTTTTCACTATCGGGCGTAATACTAATTTACAACGGTTTTCATTTTGATAGACCACAGTAGGGGCGAATGGCTATTCGCCCCTACAGGGTTTTGGTTGTGACGATGTGGTTCATCAATCTGAAAAGCGCTTTCAACAATTAATAATTAATAATTAATAATTAACAATTACCTCTTCTTGAAAACGGATAGGATTGACTCAAAGGAAAATTTTTTCTTGTTTCTCCTTTAAAGGAGAGGCTTTAAACCTTAATTATTCGGTAATAAAAGAATGTTACAGATAAGTGCCGGAAAATTCTTACCTGGTATAGATTTTGCCATAGCAGGGATTTTTAAAATTGGTATAACCCACTGAAAATACCGAATATTAAGCATTCTAGCTGTCTTAATCTTTGCTTGTGCATTCACTCTCTTAATCACTCATTAATCTAGCCATAACATAGATTAACTATAGGAAATTTGCATTACAAATTACATTTTATTAATTTATCAATCAGATAATGGTATGGAGCAAGTGCTGCACTTGTTCTTTCACGATGGGGGGCAGGAAGATGACCTTTTGGTGAATTTTCTGGAAAATTAAAGCCTAGCTCATCATATTTTAACCAGTTATCATTTTGATACCATCCAACAGTTTTACCAAAAAGTTTATAAGATTCCTCTTGAAATTTTCTTGGCTTATTTCCTGTTTGTAAATAGATTAGTTTTTGTACAGTAAAACCAAAATATCCATTAGAATTTTCCACCCAAAGTTTGTCTATTTTCTTGAGGTCTGAACAAGGAAATTTAGATATTGAAACAGAGTCTAACCATGCTTCTGATTTTCGGTTGGCAACTTGCAGCATAATATTTTCTGTTTCGCGATCTGCTTTTTTCCACTTTCCTTCTGCAAGCAGCTTTTCTAGTTTAGAGTAGTCTGCGGGTAATTCACCCCAGACTTTAATAGTTTTGTCATCGCTACCGCTAATGATATTTTGCCCGTCGGCACTGATGGCAACGGACGTAACTACCCATGTATGACCTGTGAGAGTAGCTTTGAGACTTCCTGTTGCCAAATCCCAAATTTTGATAGTCTTGTCTTCACTACCACTAACAATAGTTTTCCCATCTGAGCTAATGGCAACAGACCAAACCTCCTTACTATGATCGCTCAGGGTCTCTTTCAGACTGCCCCCTAGCAAATCCCAAACTTTAATCGTACCATCAGCGCTACCACTAACAACAGTTTCCCCATCTGAACTGATGGCAACAGAAAAAACTTGGTCGTTATGACCTGTGAGAGTAGCTTTGAGGTCTCCTGTTTTTAAATCCCAAACCTTAATCCTCCCATCACCACTACCACTCACAATAGTTTTTCCATCGGGACTTATAGCAACAGAATAAACAGCGTTACCGTGAGCACGAATAGGAGTTTTGGAAGTGCCTGTTGTTAAATCCCAAACCCTAATCGTCCCATCAGCACTACCACTAATAATATTCTGGTTGTCAGGACTGATAACAACAGAATAAACTGAGTTACTATGACCAGTAAGAGTACCTTTGAGAGTTCCTGTTACTAAATCCCAAACCTGAATAGTGCCGTCAGCGCTACCACTAACAATAGTCTTTCCATCTGGACTTATAGTAACGGAAAAAACCCGCGTATTATAATCATCAAGGGTCCCCTTGAGACTACCAGTTGGCAAATCCCAGACTTTGATGGTTTTGTCATAGCTACTACTAACGATAGTCTCTCCATCTGGACTGATGGCAACAGAACGAACCCAGTCATTATGACCAGTGAGAGAGCGAATTTCGGAAATATTTGTGGCGGAGGAGAGAGTATTGCGGGTTGGTGAAGGTAATAAAGTTGGAGAAGGTTTAATTGCAACTTCTTCATCTCGTTCATTGAGAGTAGGTGGTGGTGAAAATGTTTCCCGGTCTTGAGCGTTCAGGGTAGGTGATGGTGAAGATGTTTCTTTTTGCCTCAGAATACTAGGAATAATAATAATACAAGCAAGAATAGCACCGCCAGCAATACCTAAACCTATTTTGACCCAACTGTGGGGGGTAGTTGCTGAAGGTTGTGGGGTAAATGACGGTGAAGCAGAAGGAGGAATAGTAGGTTGTTGATTATTAACCTGATTTTTATGTATTAAAACTGTTTCTTGTTGTGATTGGTTATTCACATAATTATTATTATTTAATTCTACAATATTATTATTATTATTATTTAATTCTACAAATATTTCATCAATAGTTTGATAACGATGTCTCCAATAATCGGCAACCATTTTATCTAGAACTCTACCCAATTTTTCACTCACATTAACTTGGTTTTTCCAGATAAGTTCACCAGTGGATGGGTCTTTAGCTAATCGACTTGCCTGCATTCCAGTTAATGCTTCAATAGTCATCATCCCCACAGCATAAATATCACTACACAATCTCGGTTGACCTGCTGCTTGTTCGCCGGGCATATATCCGGGAGTTCCTACTGCTATTGTGTTGGTTGTATGACCTCCACTGGTTACCGTTAACCCTTTAATTTCTTTGACTGCTCCAAAGTCAATTAAAACTATTTTTTCATCAGATTTTCTCCGCATAATATTTTGAGGTTTTAAGTCACGATGAATTACTTTTTGTTGATGTACATACTTTAAAACTTCTAAGATTTCAGTTAATAGTTGAATTCCTTGTTCTTCAGTAATTTTTTGCCCTGTATAAACCTCCTTTGTTAGATCGTTACCTTGAATAAATTCCTGAACCAGATAAAATTGTCCGCCCTCTTCAAAATAGGCAAATAATCTGGGAATTTGATTGTGTTCTCCCAGACGTTGTAATGTTATTGCTTCTTTTTCAAATAAAGTTTTAGCAATTTGAAATACTTGCGGTCGGGGGTCTGATGGAGCGAGTTGTTTAACAACACATTTAGGATGATTGGGAAGGTCTAGATCGGTAGCTAAATAAGTGGTGCCGAAACCACCTTTGCCTAACTCTGATAAAATTTTATAGCGGTGTCTAAGTGTTTTGTTAGTCATTATTTTTCTATTAAGTTATATCATGTGCCCCCTCCGGGGGAGCTACGAATTGCGGATAATCACTTATAATAAAGTTTTTGTTTGTAGTAGGGCTGAAGCCCGAACTGTAGATAGGGCTTCAGCCCTACTACGAACTGTAATTATAATAACTATTTAACCGAAAATAATATTATATCAATTTTATATTATTACGACTCAGCAGCCAGAAGTCAGGAGTAAGGGATTAAGAAATAAGCTAGAGTAGTCATATGCAATACTAAAATTATTGCTATATATTCCCCTTGATTTGTATTTTAATTAAAATAATCAAACAGAGTAACTCTTAATTTTCTTATTTAGACGACTTAAACTCTTCTATGTTACATTCATCAAGTCTATGTGAAAGAAAGCAAAAATATGAATGAGAATTCGACAAATACCAACGCCTTCTGATTAAATAGTTAAGCCTAATTATTCTACTAACCCAAATCAAAAATAACAAAATAGCAAAAAAGATAATAAATACTAAAATAACAAAAATTCCACGACCAATCAAAGCACCATACTTATGCTGCTCCTTTAAAATCAAAAACAAATTATTAATTAAACCGCCATATATGTAATACAACTGTAAAACTAAATAACTATAAATACCAAATAGACCAACTATACTAGAACAAAATGCCAGTCCACAAAATACAGACCAAAATCCAATTTTTGAAGTTATTAATACTGGGAGATGCCCTCTAGGAGCTTTGCTTTTAAAGATTAAATTACAGTATAATAACCATCCACCCAGAAGTCCCTTATTTCGCTTTAGTTTCCATCCAATTTTCTCGGAAAATTTTTGATAAGTTTCTTTTGTAAATTCTAAGGGATTATTTCCCGTATCCAAGTAAATTTGCTTTTGTACACTAAATCCAAATTTACCATTACTGTATTGTTGCCAAAGTTGGTCAATAGTTTCCAAGTCAGTACAAGAAATTTGTTTTATATTCTGGGAATTTAATCCCCAGCCAAATACTCCGAAAAATTTTACTAGCCATCTTATTTTTGCAGCTTTTTGCATGATTATATTTGTTTCCCAATTTGCCTGTTTCCACTTTTGTGCTGCTAATAAATCATGCAATTTAGTACAATCAATATTCTTAAATATTAAAGCTGTTGCTTGTTGTGATGTGGAAGACTGTGATTGATTATTTACATTATTATTAAACTGCTTCGATAATTCACTTAAAACCCTGCTAAAAAAGTTGTTAAATCTTAATCCCCAGAGAGGTTTATTACCAATCTTTCCTAATTCATTTATTAGCGCATCAATATTCTGATAACGATGCCTCCAATAATCGGCCACCATTTTATCTAAAATTCTACTCAATTTTTTACTCGCATTAACTTGGTTTTTCCAGATAATTTCACCTGTAGATTTATCTGCTTGTAATTTACTAGCTTTAACACCAGTTAATGCTTCAATAGCCATCATTCCTACAGCATAAATATCGCTACAAAATTTAGGTTTACCTGCTGCTTGTTCAAGAGGCATATATCCAGGAGTTCCCACAGCTATAGTAATAGTTGTATGACCTTCGCTTGTTACGGTTAATCCTTTAATTTCTTTGACAGCTCCAAAATCGATTAAAACTATTTTGTCATCAGATTCTCGCCTCATAATATTCTGAGGTTTTAAGTCACGATGAATTACGTTTTGCTGATGCACATATTTTAAAACTTCTAAAATTTCAATTAATAGTTTAACTACCTCATTTTCACTAAACTTTTTGCCATAATAAATCTCTTTTGTTAAGTCATAACCTTTAACAAACTCTTGCACCAAATAAAATTGTTTTTCCTCTTCAAAATAAGCTAGTAATTTGGGGATTTGATTATGTTCTCCTAGATGTTGTAATGTTCTTGCTTCCTTATCAAATAAAGTTTTAGCGATTTGAAATACTTTTGGTCGTGGGTCAGAAGGAGCCAGGTGTTTAACAACACATTGAGGATGATTAGGAAGGTCTAGATCGGTAGCTAAATAAGTGGTGCCGAAACCACCCTTGCCTAACTCTGATAAAATTTTATAGCGATGTCTAAGTATTCTGTTAGTCATTGTTTTTTTGAGAAAGTTATATCAATTTATAACTCTACCTCATTAATCTAACATCTCTTATCTAAGTTCCTTAGAAGCTGTTTGTAAACTCATAAAAACCTCTCTCCAAACCTCTCTCCTGCGAGGAGAGAGGCTTTGAAACCCCCATTCCCTGGTAGGGAAGGGGGGCAGGGGGGTTAGGTTTTTAGGATTTATCAGTTCTATGCAATACTTCTCAAACAGCTTCTTAACGCTTAAGAGGTACAAAGTCATACCGATCGCCAATCTTCACAACTTCCACTAATTGAATATCACCGTCATAGTCACCAGAATCTAAAAATTTCACTGCTCTCAATGCTCCAGGTGTAGAAAAGTTTGATGATAACTGCTCCCGAACACCTTCACGAGTTGGTTGAGTTTGTTTTTCAATTGCCCTTCCCAGAGCTTGAAGTGCATCATACGCAGTAATTGTTCGCCAATTCACACTTGAAGTTCCCCACAGCTTTTGAGAGCGTTTTGGAAAATCTGAACCTGTTTCATTTACTTCAATATCCCATGCTATAGCTACAACCATTTTTACAGCACTATCTTGACCTTTCTCCAGAGTCTTTGCAGAGTAAACATCATCCCCACCTAATACTGCTAAATTCCCTTGATTAACCTGAAGTATTTCCAGAGCTCGATCTAAATAACCTGAACTGGGAGCTAGCATCAACACATTTGCTGAATCTTTTGCCCTATTGAGAAGTTTAGTTGCTTTCTCACGCCAATCTTCAGGATTTTTTGACCATGTAGATAGATCGCAATCTGGGTCTTCTCTTAGAATAATATTCAATTTCCCTATCTCAGAGATAAATTCTTGACTTAGTGATTTGCTGTAATTGCTATCTGAATTATAAAATACAACGGCTTTTACTAAGTTTAACTGACCTTGAGCATATTTTGCTAATGCTTCTGCAGCCGCTCGATCGCTTGGTACGGTGCGAAAAAAATAAGGACTGTAATTTGTTAGCTCAACCGAGGTACTAATAGGAGAGATCGATACAAGCTCGTAATCCTTGTAAATATTGGCTGTTGCTAGGGAAGTATCACTTGAGTAGTGACCAACTACTCCCAGAATTTTCTTTGTCTTGCCTAACTCTGTGGCAACTTTTTCAGCAATTATCGTACCGTTATTAGGGTTATCATCATCATCATCAACAATTGCTATTTTCAACATTCCTTCAGTACCCGATCTAGAAAAATTCCAATCATACTGAGCATGAGCAACTCCACGCAAAATTTCCAGAGAACCATTTATATCACTACTAATTGGCATAGATACAGCAATAACGTGGTAAGGTTTTTTACTTTTTTCAACTTCTAAATTATTCAGAAAAATTCGTGCTTCTGGATCGTTAGGTTTTGATTCCAGGTAATTAGTTAAAGTTCTAAATGCCCGATCGTAATTCCTATTGGCAATTGAATTAATTCCTCTTTCTCTTTCAGGTCTAACTTCCTCTAGATTTGTTAAGGATTTCTCTCCAAATGTAATACGCTCTGAAAGTTCAGGAGGGTTTTCACTACAAGAAATGACAATAAAGATTATGAAACTAAGGAGTATCAGTCTTAGTAGTTTAACTCGTAATATATTGCTCATAAATAAAAAAACAAAAATTCAGCAAAACTAAACTAATATTAGTTCTTAGGAGGATTAAACTTATGTGCATTCAAATCTCTTTAGATCATAATTCACAGCTAGCAGCCCGAGTTAGAATTAAGGCAAAATTTTCACTGTCGGTGCTGAGGTGTCCCTTTGCAGCATCTATTGTAAACTTAAGGTCTTTATCCGAGAGGTAGCCATTGTCATCCTTATCTGTTCCGGTTTTCCATCCTACAGCGATCGCGAACCGTCGCCAAGCCCGAACATCATCTCGAAAAGCTTCCAGGGTATCCCCATTCCCATAAATTACCTGAAGCTGGGCAGTGTAGCCAAATCTGCCATTCGATCTTTGTGTCCATATTCGATTAATTCGTTGCAAATCTGGGCAAGAAAATTGCTCTGCCTCCGACACGGATATGTAGGAGTAATCCCCATCTCGATCGCCAATTTGGTTAATTAATTGCCAATTCTGTCGATTTGCCTTGCGCCATTGCCCTCCTTCTGTCAAAGCATCCAAACGATTGTACATTGCTTCCACATCTTTTCCCTCTCCCGCTTCTATGACTCCTTTTGAGAAGATAGAGGTAATACTAACCAAAGCAACACTAACCAAAGCAGCAATAGCAGGAACAATTCCCAAACGTTTATAAGAAACTGGGCGTTTACTAATATTTCTTAATTCGCCCATCACTTCATCAACAGTTTGATAACGATTTCTCCAATCATACAACACCATTTTATCCAGAACTAAACCCAAGTTATTACTCACATTAACTTGCTTTTTCCAAATAATTTCACCAGTAGATGGGTTTTCAGAAAACTGATTTGCCGGCATTCCTGTTAATACTTCAATACCTATCATTCCCACAGCATAAATATCACTACAAAATTTAGGTCTACCTGCTGCTTGTTCGCTAGGCATATATCCATGAGTTCCCACTGCTATTGTTGTAGTTGCATGACCTTGACTTGTTACAGTTAATCCTTTAATTTCTTTGACTGCCCCAAAATCTATTAAGACAATTTTGCCATCAGATTTTCTCCGCATAATATTCTGAAGCTTTAAGTCACGATGAATTACCTTTTGCTGATGTACATATTTTAAAACCTCTAATATTTCAGTTAATAGTTTAACAGTCTCATTTTCTGTAAATATTCTTTGAGAATCAATCTCTTTTGCTAAGTCATTTCCTTCAATAAATTCTTGTACTAAATAAAATTTTCCTTCCTCTTCAAAGTAGTCAAAAAATGTAGGTATTTGATTATGTTTTCCCAAGTTTTGTAAAGCTATTGCCTCTTTTTCAAATAATTTTTTAGCCACTTGAAAAACTTTCGGTCTGGGGTCTGATGGAGCTAATTGTTTCACAACACATTGAGGATGATTAGGAATGTCTAAATCAACTGCTAGGTAAGTAGTTCCAAAGCTACCTTTTCCTAATTCAGAGATAATTTTATAACGATTGATAAGTATTTTGTTAGTCATTGTTTTTCTGATGAAGTTATAGCGCTACGCACAAGTTAAAAGTCAGTAGGGGCGAATGGCTATTCGCCCTTACCAAAGTAATCTCTGAGTAAGTTTGAGCATTTAGCTAGAAAATATACCTTTGCTCTAACTATTCTCGACTTTCACAGGCGATCGCCTCTCCATCTACTAAGGACAATTTTTTGCTAATTTCCCGCAAAGCAGATATAGCTTCTCTTGCTTTTTGTTTATCAAAAGTGTGGATGATTTGATTCCCGATTTATTATAGTAATTCCCACAGTTATGAGGTATATTTACAATTCCCCTAAATCCCCCTTTGAAAGGGGGACTTTGAAGGCTATCCCCTTTCAAAGGGGGGCTGGGGGGATATAAAAAAAATGCTAAAATATTTCCTTTTCAGGACAAATCAGGAAGAGAAAAATCGTCAAACAAACAGATATTGTAGGAGGTATTTCTGAGACTATTCAAAAGTTTTTTGTCTAGAGTAAGCAAAGGAGCTTCAACATTTTCAGATAAAGCAACGTAAGTAGCATCGTAGACAGAAATGTTCTGATAAACAGCAATATTAACAGCAGTTTCCATTAACTCAACAGTTGAAACTACTTGTAAGGGATACATTTTAAGTACAGATAAATATTCTTGCACTTGTTTCGATGTTAATTGCCCCGCCCGGATGTATTTCCAAAGAGTATTGGCAGATTCTACATAAAATAAATCGGGAACGTAAATTTCAATGGTTGAATAGCTAAGATTTGCAAATAATTGTTTTGTTTTACCTAATAATGGATTAGGAATAAATTGTTTAATTCCTACACTTGCATCTACAACATATTTAAAAAAAATTGTCATCGGTTATCCCTATCTTCTCTAATTAATTTTGTACTGTCGAGCCATTCTATATCTGTAGGTAATTCTTTGTGAATATTTTCGATTCTGGCTATAAGTTGGGGAACTGATTTGCGTATTTCTTGCTGAGTGGTATCTGTATTTTGGGAAGTCAGCAATTTTGGTTTTTCATCTTGCAAAAGTTCTTTTAAGATTACAATAACTTGTTGGTTTAAGCTGCAATTATTTTGATTAGCTAATTGTTGAATTTTTGCCATTAATTCATCAGGTAAGTCATTAATTGTGAGGTTGGCCATAATTATTTTCTTGATTTTTTTAGTTTGATTTACATTTTAAGATTTTAACTAATTAATACTAACTCTGGTTATTAAAGTTAAAGATTGGGGGAGTCATTGCGACTGGAACGGAGTAGAAGGAAGCAATCTTTAGTAGTTTTTAAGATGGCTTCGGGGGATTGAAATTTATTCGATAGACTTTTGTTTTTTTGTACCCCCTCGCCATGACAATTGGGGGAGTCATTGCGACTGGAACGGAGTGGAGAGAAGCAATCTTTAGTAGTTTTGAAGATGGCTTCGGGGGATTGAAATTTATTCGATAAACTTTTGGTTTTTTATACCCCCTCGCAATGACAATTAAGTTCATTTAATTAGAGTAATTTGTAGGTTGGGTTGAGGAACGAAACCCAACAAATACTTACAACAAATTTCAGGTTTATGAAGTATATTAGGAATATCTTTTCAAATAGTTTTTGAACTGTTGCATAAAGGATTCATTCTTGTTTGTCCAATGCGCTGGAATTACTGTGCCACATTTATATAGAATAAGGCTGTATAATTGTTGGGTTGCGCTGTCGCTTAACCCAACCTACTGTAACTACCCCCTTGCAATGACAATTAAGTTCATATTTTAATGGCAGGTAGAACGGAGTGGGGGTAAAAATTCTTAGTGCCAGGTATCAAAATGTTGAAATAAAGAAAGCTCCCCACAAATTACTTCCTAAAACTTTTTTCTGTTGATGAATCAAAGGCTTATATTTTCTGATGCTCATCAAGCTTCTTTGAGACAGTACAAATAAGATAATGAGACTTCGACAAACTAAACTGTAAAAAGTATTTAAACAGAAGTAAAAGAGAACAACTAAACAAAGAGTTTATAATCAAATCAATAAACCTATATTGCTCCCAGTCAAAGTAAAAGCAAAATAAAAGAAGGCTGCCTAAAGCAAGTATTAGCAAATATTCTACTTTTTTTAAACTAATAGGAGCAAATACCGGGAGATGTCCCCTGGGAGCATTTCTTTCAAAGATTATGTTAGGGTAGAATAACCATCCACCAAAAAATCCCCAATTTCGCTTCAGTTTCCATCCAATTTTCTCTCCAAATCGTTTATAAATTTCTTTTCTATCTTTTAAAAGTAGATTTCCAGTATCTAAGTAAATTTGATTTTGAACCCTAAACCCAAAGTGCCCATTACTGTATTTTTCCCAGAGTTGGTTAATAGTTTGCAAGTCGGTAGAAGGAATTTTCTTAATACTTTTGGTATTTAATCCCGACATAAATAGTAGCTTAACTAGCCATCTTACTTTGACAGCTTTTTGCATAACTATATTTGTTTCCCGATTTGCCTCTTTCCACTTTCCTGCCGCTAATAAGTCACGCAACTTACGATAGTCAACCCCACTATCTGAAACCAGACGCATATCATTAGAGAGTGCAGGTTGTGGAGAATTCCCAACATTAAGAACAGTAGAACCTGCAAATGAAGTGAAAGGATCGTTAACTAGTTTCCTAGAAAAGAAAGTATGTTGATATGTAGTAACATTAGCAGAATAACTACCAACTCTGAGTTCAGTCATCACCTCATCAATACTGTGATAACGATCTCTCCAATCATACAAAATCATTTTATCCAGAACCCGACCTAAATCATCACTTACATTAACTCGATCTTTCCAGATAATTTTACCAGTTGAGATATCTTTAGGAAGTAGATTTACATTAACTCCAGTTAATGCTTCAATAGCCATAATTCCCACAGCATAAATATCGCTACAAAACTTAGGTTGACCTGCTGCTTGTTCCGTAGGCATATATCCTGGAGTTCCCACTGCTATTGTTATACTTGTCTGACCTCCTCTAATAATAGTTAATCCTTTAATTTCTTTCACCGCCCCAAAATCTATTAAAACAATTTTCCCATCAGATTTTCTCCGCATAATATTCTGAGGTTTCAAGTCACGATGAATCACATTTTGCTGATGTACATACCTCAAAACTGACAAAATTTCAGTTAATAATTGAACAGTTTGATTTTCTGTAAATCTACTCCGAGAATAAATCTCTTTTGTTAAGTCATATCCCTCAATAAATTCTTGAACTAAATAAAATTGCCCACCTTCTTCAAAGTAGGCAAATAATTGAGGAATTTGCTCGTGTTTTCCCAGACGATGTAATATTTTTGCTTCCTTATCAAATAAATCTTTAGCAGCTTGAAAAACTTGGGGACGCGGGTCTGAAGGAGTTAGTTGTTTAACTACACATTGAGGATGATTAGGTAAATCTAAATCAACCGCTAAATAAGTCGTTCCAAAACCACCCTTGCCTAACTCAGAAATAATTTGATAACGATGCCTAAGTATTCTGTTAGTCATTGTTTCTTTGAGAAAGTTAATTTTAATCTTTTACATCAACTTCTGTAGGCTAATTTCCCTTTATTTAAGGATATTAAAGATGAAGAATTTTGAGAATTAAGAAAATTATAGATATCAATATATAGCAATTCCCATAGTTATCAGGTAAATTTACGATCCCCCTAAATCCCCCTTTTTAAGGGGGACTTTGAAGACTCCCCCCTAAAAAAGGGGGGCAGGGGGGATCTTATGTAGGTTAATTTCCCTTTATTTAAGGATATTAAAGATGAAGAATTTTGATAATTAAGAAACTGTTTGTAAACTCATAAAAACCTCTCTCCAAACCTCTCTCCTA
>JAAUYL010096260.1_pt1 | contig 16166 bp, 10 predicted proteins | sample 7278011 | NCBI WGS metagenome assembly JAAUYL01 (sample SAMN14350225, study PRJNA611818) | marine sediment metagenome | isolation source: surface marine sediment (1.8m) | place: French Polynesia: Moorea | collected 2018-08
TTTGCCTGCTTCCCCCTGCCGCCCTTTCAAAAGAAGTGACTATTTAGTTTACTTCTGCAACATCAACCAATCATCTCAAACATGCTTTGAATGCCAGGGGAAAAAGCATTTTTGGCACCAAGCAAAAGGCCCTGAAAAGTGCATTTCTGAGAAAGCCACCAGCATTGCAGCATTTTTGGCATGCTTACTTTTTTTTAATTACCAACCAAAAGTTTCCTTTTTAACAAGGCCTTTAGGAGGCCCTTGGCAAAGTTTGTCATTAAAGCTAGCTTGATACGTTATGATGCATCTGAATATTATTTGTTTTTGTGTCCAAAACAGGACCACACTCCACAGGAACCTAAAGATAGAGATGCATCTTGCTTCTTCTTCCAGTGGTCCTAAGTCTGTCATCAGGACCTTAAACACTCCTGACAATCTGGGCTGGGAATTGGTCATGTCAGACATGACTCTTGTCCACAGTAAATCATATCCCACCTGGGGGATTCCCCATCCTAACGGGAGAATGTCCTTGTCTCTCGCTAATGATCTGGCCAACACATATCCTCCACTTTCCTTTAAGCGTCCACTCTCGGATGCCTTTGTCATCTGTCCCAAGAGAAAGTTAGAAAAGTGTGACTTTTGTGACAGCTGACCAGGGCCTCAAAAATGGTCCAAAGTGGCCAAAAGAGCACAGAACACAAGAGCAGAGTTTTGCTTCAAACCTCTCACGCCATTTGTGTCCTAAACAGTTGTCTCGCAACTTTTCCACGAATCGTCTTAATTAACCAAAGAAACAAATATCTATTTGGACCACCAATGCTTTTATCAAGCAAATAAATGCCTTAAAAAGCAGGATTCACTGAAGTATAATTGGGCAACGAGCTCAAGGACTTGCGTTTTCTTCTGTTCTTTATATCTGTGATCCACCAATCCATCTGCGTTAGCACTGAAGACATTGCCATATGTAAACGTACATGATGAGAGCCTGATTCCCTTGGGACTTACTAATAGCGACAAATGATGATATTTTTTCCTTTGGAGGCAAAATGGTACTTAGCTTCTTACGAAGTAAATATGAGAGAGTGAGAGTCTGCAGTGGGCCATTACTGTTCTGTTTCTGGGACGCAGATTATCTCAAGGGGTCTATACGTTACGTTATTCTATGTATACTTTGTTGTTGTTTCCGCCCCAGGATGGGCATATTATTTACCCCCAAAGCATGATTGTTCTTTTGTCCTCGATTAACCCAATATACTTAAGGGGATCCCTGTAATGTTTATCAGGGCGTCTTCACATTTGCAGCAGCCTCTCACACGCAAGCAAGCAATGGCCTAGATTTTTGTCGAGAACCTCGAGCGGCCTCGCAGCCTCGCGGCCTCTCCAGAACTGAGAACTGAGCTGAGCTTGTTCTCGTTTGATTCACTATTAATCACTGACGCGAGCGAAAGAGCATTTATTTTGCTTCATGCAGCCATTTTTTTATATCACTGTGCATGGCTGACTAATGGTCTCTCTCTAGCTCTGGCAAAGCTCTATCTCTCACATTGTTTTGTTATTAGACTAGTTTACTATGGTTTTGCCCAGTATTTAGAAAGTAATGAAAATTCCAAGCCTTTAATTAAGTAGAATCCCCCTGTAATTGTGTAGGATGATGCCAGTTAGATTCCCCTCTAATGTAGCCATTTCATGCCATTTGACTACAAAGAGACGTTCTGGCACTTAAATGCTCTTGCTTGCTTGCTTTCCAAAATGTGTGTCTCTCTTTCTACCAGGGCCTAACTAGGTCATGAATTTGAGATACCATTAAGGAAAAGCTACATATAGCATCCCCAAGGGACTTGCAGTGTTGCAGAAAGCCCTATTTTTGAGCCTTCATTGAAGCTATTTTGATTTCTGAACATCTGGAGCATCTTGGTGAATTGCCATTAAAGCCAGTCCTAGAGTTCTCTAGCACACCAAACACACTTTCTGCTCAGCTAAGAATTTAGAGCTTTCTCTTTAGTTGTTGTTAGTAAAAGTGGCCTGCTTCTACGGTTCATTTTAACCTAACGTAACGAGTTTGTGTCCTAAAATGGAGAGCTTTAGCATATCTGCAACTATGCTAATTACTTACCAGCAAAAAAGGGAAAGCAGTTGGGTCCCATGGGGCAGCCTAAAAAAGAAACTACAAAACCCTCTTCATCTCTGTGTGGCAATCTCAATTTTGCCGATTGCAAAATGAACTAGGTCACTACATTAATTGGGTTACAGTTAACCTTATTTTCCTTTTACATACTAGGTTGGTTGGCCTTTAAGGCCAGAAAAAGGCTGCCAGATCAGCAATCTTGAGGTCGTATTTCTTAAAGAAAAAAGGGAAGGAGGAAGTGGGAAAAAGTTCACGGAATTCGAAACTCACGTAACTTACGTTACGTTAGATTCCTCCAAGCATTTTCCCCCTGTGGGGGGACTTTTTTTCGCCGGAGTTTGTGAGGGACCTGGGAAGACCTTGAAAAAACTGGCGAACTTTTCTAGCTCCAGCTTCTATAAAAAAAGTACATTATACCAGAACTAGTGCGTGCTAGCATGCCATTAAAAAGAGGCTTCGTCTACAAAAACAAACACTATTTATTCCTGCAACGCCATACACATTCTCCAAATACTTAATTGTACCGTGAATCTAATTTCTGAGCCTTGATCCAAGGTTGGAATTGTAAACAAAAATATCCCTCTATTGCTCTTTGCCTCAAAACTGGTTAATCGACTTGTCTTGTTAGTTTTTTTTGCTCCAAGTCGTAAAGCTCGCAATTCTACTATTCTTACATGGAGAAACATCTTTGCGAAAGCCAGCCATTTTTCTGACTCGTGGTTTCCATAAAAAGCCCCAGATTTAGACAAATACATGTACTTTCTACTGGTCTTGCAACTTAAAAACTATGCCATCTTGAAAGGCCTGTATATTTGGGAGAGTGGACAGAGATTCGAATTACACGCTTGTATAGAAACTATTGTGGTCAGATGAGAGTGAGAGAGGAAGGGCTTTGCATTTATTCATTTATTTCCATGTTGGAACCCATGGCCATGACTGGCCCATTGTGGGGACCCTGCTCATGGAGGATAGTAAGACCATATTTACATGAAAATGGCCTTTCTTCCCGCCAAAAAAGGGAAGCTTGGAGGCCCGTTTTCGATTCTGGATTCTGGCATTGGCACAGTAAAAAAGGGGAGAGAGGCCGGCCTTCGAGGCCGCAAAAAATAAGCTCAGCCTCGCAGCCTCGCTATTTCCTTAAGGACATAAAAGAAGAAGAAGGCTGCTTCTGCTGCTGGGAAAGAACCGCGCTAAGACCAAGACTGATGGCTTGATTTATGTGCAAGGCTTACTACAAAAGCCATTGTCATCTATAAATCTAAGCAGTTAATTAAAACTCTTTTTTTATTTTCCCCATAAGATGTCATTCAAGTTTAAGCTCGAAAAAGCTCGAGATTGACGCGATTCATTTGAGCGTCGAGCAGCTGTCGGTCAAAGCCTGGTTTTCACTGAAAATTTTGTTAGTATCCAAACTAATAAGCAGCTAATTTCAGTGACTTCCATGGGCAAAAGGCATTTTTGCACTGTTTTAATAACACTAAGGCAAAAACTGCAACCAACTTATGGCCATTTGGAGCTAAAAACTTTGTTAGCGAAAACAATTGCAGCTAACTTAGGCCTGCACTCTGGAGAGAGTTTAGTGCGAAAATTAATGGTGCTTTTGAGTTGCTTACATTGTGTGTTTTAACACAAAAACAGGGGAATTTTCCTAGTAAGGCATAAGTTAAACGGTTCAAGAAAAATATCCGACCTGCGTGGATCTCAGCCCAAAACTTTTGAGGGGAGTATGGGGACCTTGAAAAACGCGTCGTATCGCACTATACCATCTCAAAAAATGTTTGTTTCAGTACTAAAGTTTAATTTGAAAACCTGCAAAAAAATCCGGGAACTAGCTTAAAGAGAAAAACTGTTCGCTAATGGGTTTCTTTTCAGAGAGCAACTCAGTAAAGTACATCACTAACATACTACACCCACACCCACATTTCAGAACGAACAAAAGGCAAAAAACGTAAAAAGATGGCACAAGACAATGGAGCCACCAGCTTTGCTCTGCGTTTCCAGAGCTCCCAGGCCCTTTTATATAAAAGAGGCTCTTTTTTGGAAAATACTTATCCTCTTATTTCATTTCAACTGGGAGGTGGGGACCCTATAAGACTTTGCAATTTTTTGCTCCAAACTAACTACAGAGAAACTTAATTGCCCAAAATTAAGTTAACCAATCCGCCTTGGGCTAAGGTTAGGATCTAAACTTAAAGCCACAAGAGAATCCAATTTGGTAGCAAAGAAATAGCAATTCATTTTCTTATATTTTCAGGTATGTCATTGTCACTGCATCAACCATAGAGAATAAGTATTACCCCGAGGGAAAAGCAACACCACTTACCTGATTTTATCACGATTCCATTCTTCTTAGTAGGTGACATTAGTAGTGCTGGTGTTTCTCTATAGCCTGAGGGGGAACCACCATTGACATATTACTGCACAATTGCAAATATCTTGTTGGTGGGGGAATTTCTGTAGAAGACAGCCGATGTCGCATTTTAATCCCGTTATAGATGATTATCTGCGGGAAGAGATGGCAGACGCCATCTCTGTACATTTACAAGGACCTCAGCTCAGCTAGCACTCCATTATGTTCGTCACGTTTAACAGTGCAAGAAGCACGAGTGAAAGCCATTAGGTTCTGTAGAGCAGCTCTCAGAATTCTTACATTATTTCCGGGGGAATCAAAAAGCAACATTTTGGTACCTCTGTCTTCTCTCCTTGGTTAAAAGGAAGTTTGTATGTAAACTGTCAGGCACTCGCATTATAGATGCATGAGAAAAAGCGTCCTCTTCTAGCATAGCAAATGTGCTTAGGTATCCACATGTATGTTAGTAGGATGTTAGCTATTTATAGGAGACTGTAGAGCAGAAGCAGCTCGGTAACCAGATGATACCCAACGTAGCAAGTCTATTTCAAGGCCATACACAGAACACGGAAGTATAAATTCGTGTCCTTTGAGCGTTGAGCAAGCTTGGTTTTATTGAGTAAATACTCTTAAAATACTCTGGTTCACGACAGACAGGAGACCGTCAAGCTTCATTCTTCAAGCTGGATTTTCGAAAGTTCCAAAACTTTCAGCAAAGGCTCGTGTAGTAGAAGCTTGTATAGGTTACAACTTATAGCATCGAACTCGTTCGTGAGATAGATGGACGAGTTTTTTCGCAAGCTGGAATATAGAGAATGTTTCTAATCCTTTCGTTATTCGAAAACTTTGTGAACTTTTCAGATAGATCTATCTACATATATAGAGAGACAAAAGCTAGAGCAAGAGTCAAGAGTCAGGATCTACGAGTATTTTTTTGTCAACGAGGTTTGCAAAATATTTACGTAGGAAAAGCAGCACTTCTTTTTGCAGATATCTTAGTATGTAGTTTTTAGTACAAGTGTGTACTCCACATGTGAACATATGAGTCTTAGGATGGCGAACTTTTCACTCTCAATCATAGGACCCCAATAGGAGCAAAAGTAAGTATAACATTCTCGACAACTCTCAACCCACCTTTTCACAGTTCAAAGTGAATAAGAAAGCAGCCTCTCTAGCTCAGAGATTCTTGAGAATGAAGGGAGAAAATCAAGACAGCATCCATGTTTTGACTTTATTTGGCACGTCCACGACGTTCCAACGAAAGAGAACATCATAATAAGATTGTAGAGGCTGAGTCGAGGCCGAGGCCGTCGGATCGAGGTCGCGAGGCTGCGAGGCCGCTCGTCTTGGTGATTTCCCTAGCGGGAAATCTAGATTTGTACGTCACGAACATCGCTGAAAATCGTAAGCCTATGTCCAGGAACGAGAGCATCTTGTCGTCCATTCCCCAAACACTCGTACAAAAAATCCTGATCTGCTTTTGTTGTAGGCCTTTTTTGAATGGATTCAAAATGGTGGCCTAAGCCCCAGCTAGGACTAGATGTATAGTAAGTAAAATACATCAGCTCCGGCGGTCACGGCTGCGGAAAATACGGTTCTTTTTCGAGGTCAAACTTTTTCCGTTGGCCGCTGGCAGCCTCGCGGTCCTCTGAGAACGCCTTTGGCGGCTGCGAGACCGAGGCCAAAACACAGCCTCGGCTCGGCCTCTCTCCCAGTTCAGATTTCAAGGTTTTTCATCTCATTTCAGCGCCAGGAAAAGGTCAAAGGAAAACATGACCTTGAGCTTTGTGAAACTGAAGACAATTGCTTTCTTTTTTTATAAAAAAAAACAAGATAGACGTCCAAAGTCCATTGCTACGCTTAGATAGAGAGTGACGAAGGATTGGCATTTCCAGCTGCTTGTGTGCGTGTTTTTTTGCGCCACCGCGAGGCCCTTTAAATCAAGACAAATACGTCCCTTGGGAATCGCGACAGGCTTTCACTTCATTTTCACGAAGCTCGTAGTAAGTAGCGTAGCTATTTTTTTGTCATCGCTCTCTCCACTAAACATAGGGCCATCTATGGCTATGTAGATAGTACATCCAAAAAGACCATAAATTGCCGAGAGTAAATGCATTTTCCCCCGGGAATTGATTGCTGCAATTAATTAGTCTGGGGACAGAATAAATGATCCTCCATTCTTCATATATGCTGGAAATGTGATGCATTAAACTCATCTGATTAACTGTAGTTCTCTTTACTATTCAAGGAATTGAGTGAGTGATTGTGATTTAAAATGCACCAGTGATTCATACATGGTTTGGCACTTAAGTTGTCTATCGACTAGTGAAGGGGGGATTTTTAACCAATTAAGTTCAAGGTTGGCCTTGCCTTCCGTTTCCTTTGCTTTCGTGTGCAATCATTATCCAACCTTGGATTTAACCACCGGCACAGTCTGTTCTAGATAGAAGGGAAAGAGAAGAAGAGGACTAGCATTCACTTTGGCAAGGCTGCGACCTTGATGGAAAACCAATAAAGCAAGCCTCAGCTTTCTACTTCTGTACTTCTGTGTAGTCAATGCAACCTCAGTATGATGCCAAAAACCTCCTTCCTTTTGGCCTTTGCAGTTTGCTCGCGGGTAATGACAAAGGCCTCGGGGCTTTTTTGATCTTCCATAACTGTGTATTACTGTGTAACATGTGTATGTGTATGCTGTGTATTCTGTGTATCGATGCCTTTGATTTCAAGGCCATACTCAGCCTTTAAAGGCTGTTGTGACGTGGTTTGTTTTGCACTGCCTGCATCACCATTCACCACACCAAAAAGGCCAAAGGCTTCACTCTTCCAAACCAAGATTGTTAGGGAAAAGCTCATCAAAAATTCTTAGATTACGTTTATGAAGTGAATTTCTAGGCACGGTACAATTCATATACATGCTCTCCCGTGAGTAGATTGGTTTGGCGAGGGGCCAAGATTATTCTACATAAGTTATTTGGACCTTCTCAGTATAGAAACAGTGGATTAAAAATTGAAAACGACTTTGATGGGAACATAGGATAGGCCTTTTAAATAGGCTCTGAATGGCCCTATTTCTATGCATATGTGATCTTCGCTAGCAGACATTATTCATGGGAGAAGAAGGCCAAGACGACTGGAAACTGATGACTTAACATGTAAATGTTCTTCTTCTTTAAGCTAAATGCCAGTTTTGTACTTACCATGTAGCTAACATTGTGGACTGTGGTCTGGAGTCCCTCGCTCCTCATCCATCTAAGTCTTGGATGCTTAGCTAAAGGAAGCTGCTAGTCTTCTTTTAAAGAGAGTAGGAAAGAAGTCTGGCTCAGAAATGTGTCTGGGCTTGTCATCTACTGTCATGTGCGCTAGGTAAATCAGTCTAAAATGACAGCAGCGAAAAAAGAAGTTCTAAAAAGCAGGCTGTTTTGTCATTTGCTCAACTTTCCTACTTTCCTTGAGGAAATGGAAGTACTAGTTGTATTTAGGTATCTGTAATTGCTTGAAAAATCTGTCCCATTTTTGGTTGCAATTATAGAGCCATTACCTGCCTACAAATATATGTTTAGTTGGTGGTAAGATGCTCCGAAGAACTTGCTGGATATAGAGCACCACTGCTACCCATCAAAGTCTTGATGTTGGTACCACCAGATGCCATTACTTTAGGCTCTCTCCCTCTCTGAGATCTTTTATGATGATTGCAGCAATACTGTTCCTGTGGCATGCTCTTCCTTCAAGACAAGTCCCCATTGGTTGAATGGCTGGAGGGAGGCTAAAAACAGCCAATCAGAATGTAGCAAGCATGGGCCCATACTTAACATTTCTAGATAAGATGACAGTAGAAAGCTAAAAGTATCCCAACAGAATGTGTTTGTGGTTGGTTAGTTGTTGTATGTTGTTTCATTTCTTGCTTCCTCTTCTTCTTGTTTTCTTGTCATAAACAATGTGTGTCTTTCTGGAAGGCATATGTTCCATTTAGGCCCTGCCCATCTCTACTCTCAAAACAAGAGTATTTCTACTCACTAAGATGGACAGGGCCATTTTATGTTCTGGTACAATACCAAGCAATAACTGTTTGCTTACTCAAAAAAGCCAACAACTGGGATTAAAAACATGCCTCTGTTGATTAGATCCAATTAGTTTGAGATAGCAAGAATGGCCTCAATCAAGACAAATGTGGTATAATTGACCCAATTTTTGGCCAAAAAAGCCAAAATCAATATGTCTGAAAGATCCTGTAAAAAGGGGCATCTCTAGAACGTGAGTCTCTGGAGTTTTGAAGAAAGGAAAAACGAGAAGCTAGTGTAAGCTGAAGTTCTATCTTTTTTGGTAGATGCGCTACATCCAAATCTTCCAGCAGTCGAAACACAGAACACTGACCAGGCCTTGCTGACCTAGTTTCTCAGAAAAAGTCCAGTTTTCTATGAAACACAATTTTCAGCAGATTGATCTTATCTTACTTTCGCGCATCCATATTTTTATATGGAAGCCAATCCAATAGAAATATCTAGGGGCTAGAGAAATCCTCTTGATTATTCCATTCACGATTTCTGTTTGTGAAATTGGGTCAAGGAACGACGCCTAGCCTATTTTCCCTTCAATATTTTTCGAGTCCAACCAGTTGATTTTTGCTGAATTTTATCTTTCAAAGACCAAAGAAAAGAAAATATACACAACGACTACGGTGAGGAGGCACTTCAAAAAAGGCCTGCGTAGGTTTCTGGCTGGCAGTTTTCTCATCTCAAGAGGGTCCTACTTGTATCGTCAACTGCAGAAATGTTTTGTGAGAACAATTTTCTCATGTAAACCGACCAATGTTATTTAAGGCAAATACTTACCACCTGATCAGTCAATATTTTGTGGTGAACCAACTTAACCAAGTTTGGCGACCTCGCGACCTCGGATGGCAGCCTCGAAAATGTTAAGCCTCCTACAAGAAGCTAGGCCTGTCAGCTAGTTTCACCACAACCTCGCGAGTCGCGACCAGCAGCCTCTCGCAGCCTCTCCTCCTCCTTGTCGTTCGTTCTCGAACTACTCGAACCTCAGCTTCAGCCTCAGCCTCCGCTCTCCACTTCTTGACCTCCTCGAGGTTGTTTTGTTTTCCAAGGCCGTCGTCACAATTCACATTTTCTTAGCAAAATACAAAATATACAACGATTCATCCAGAACCTCGATTTCGATGATTTAACGGCTCAAAGCAAATCAAAGTTTATTTTAAAGGATTTAAGTTTGGCTTACCTTATTGTCTTGTTTTGCAGTCCCTGTTTAGATTCTCCGGGCATTTTTCCAAGTTTGATACAGATCCGGCACGTTTTCCAAGCTTTTGTTTTGTTGTTCGTTTAGTTCACGGTTTTTTGTTTTGTTTTGAAAAACTGAGATCACAGGCCGCGTGATCCACGGCTCAGCATCTGATCACCAAGGTATTTAAAATACAGGTTTGATGCATTCTGGTTTAAATTCTAAATTCACTAAATAGACAAACCTGTTTTAATGTTCCGTGGCTAGTTTCTCAGCTTCAAGGTCAAGAAACTTCTGTAGGATATTTTCGCTGAAGCGGTGGTGCACAGGCTGCGCAATTTAAGTTTCATTTCAATTAGAAATGCGGTTGGTTGAGAGTTTTACATTTACATTTACTTACTTTGGAGCCCTGCGCCATCTTGGTTTCTTCACCAAGAAGATATGTCCACATTTTATAGCATACCGAGGAGAGGCCCATCCCTGAAAATGTGGTAATTAGAAAGTCTCTCGCTCCTGCTCTCCTATCTTTTTGCACGGCGGCCGAAAAAGTTATGGCCAAGGTTGTAAAACACAGATGACACTCTGGACCTGGACCTCGATCCTGTCCAGCTTTGGGCCCTGTTTATGAGTATTTGCCCCAGGCAAATCTAGAGTATCCATGCCCAGAATTAATAGGCTTCTCTTAAAATTGCCAAAAATTTGCATTTTGCAAAACATTCCCAAGTATCTCTTTCTTAGACAGCAAAGAAGAGCACCATTAGAATTAGAAGAAAGAGCTCTGCTACTGTTCTCTGTAATTTATGTTGGGCTTTGCTTTATGCTCAGTTTATGGAAATTCCCCCGGGGGAAAATGTAAAAGAAATCTCTTGTATGTATTAAAGGCAGCACCACTATTTGTTAATATGTTAAGCAGAAGAGACTTCATGTACATTTCACAGCGTGAGGCCGCGTCATCAACGAATAGACGTCCCGCGGTTAAAAGCAAACAAGACTCCACCAGAAGGCTTTCATTAAAAATATTCTCCCATATTCTCTTTTTTCAGGTATGTGCTGTTTTATCACATGTGTGTAGCTATCTACTCGCAAAAGACAGATCACCAAGGGTTTGTAAGAGCTCAACCTTGCTTTGCTCGGTTTTTGAGCATTTACTCTGTAATCTAGGCATATGTGAGGATATATAGGGCAGAGAATACAAGTATGTGTCAAGGCCTATTGCATGTGAGATGGATAAGCCATGAAACAAGCATAAAATGAGGTCTCTCCCTAGAGAAACTTGTAAAAGCATTTCCAAATCTGCCAATTCTTACTGACTGACCTTGCCGGAACCAAGAGAGCAATCCTCTGTGGTTGGACATCTTTTCTCATTCTAGACTGTCATATTTTTGGAGACCACACAGCATAAAATAGGCGGCGGCAGGGTTGCCAGATGCCATCTGCAGAAAACCAGTATTTGTCTTAAAAAGCACCATTTTTCTTGGCCCCCAAAAAAGCCAAGTAATCAACGCTGCTGCTATGTTTCAAGTAATGAAAGGTTGGGTTACATTCTGGCGTTTTTTCTTCAAGAGTTGGGCTCTTTTTGCGCAGAAAAAAGGCTGATCTGGAAACGCTGCCTAATCCTGGCAATGGCCCCAAATGTCCATCTTGGTGTCCCAAGGCTTCGCCATCCGAGCTACAACGACATGTAATATAAAACTGGATTTGCGACAAAAGACTTCTTTCTTTAAGTCCCCAAGTTTTGGCGTGTTTTGTCATGTCACCACTCCCCTTTTCTACACAGCAATTTGTGCCGGGATAGAGTCTTAAAATAAATATTCGAGTCCCTCAGTTTCATCCAGAAACCTAAATCAATTTGTTGACAGTAGAGTCCACAAAAACATAAATAAGTATAGGATGTCAGCATTTTTGTACTCTTAGAATACAAGAGGGGATCGGGGGTATCTAGTATCCAGTATTTGCTAAGTGCTAGACTGGCAAAAATGGTGTGTCTACAGAGATATCTGAGTCTATATTATTTTCTGCGTGTGTGTGATATGTACACTAATGTGGTAATTAGAGCATGAAGCAAAAGATGCTGTTGCAACTCGGGGAGAGCAGAGGCAAGTTTGTCATGTGCAGACATTTATGTAGTATTTGCAAGTACACAAAAACGTACTCCGAGTACGGATTTCGGTATTGGAAGATGACAAGAACCTAAGCTCTTACATTGGGCATCTGAGTTCAACAAAATCCTCTTCAAAATGTTAGAAAAATAACAAGATTATGATTGAGGAAGAGCCTGCTTAACCGGTCTTATTTTGGTAAAGGAAATGTAAACATCATAGCCTCCCAGTGGTTAGGAGCAAAAAATGAATCCATCCTACGCGATTTTCATCTGAAAAGACCTGCTCAATCTTTATCTTCTCCTCCCTTCTTCACCTCCATAATGCTTATGAGAATTCATTTTGGATGCCAGGGTAGCCCAGCAGCCTTATACACAGAAGAAAAAGCATCGTACCACAAGTCCAAAATGCAAAAAATGGCCGGCTTTTTACTTAGCTAGCCAGGTCCCTCAACGGTGGGTGGTGGTGGTGAATATACTGAAAAGGATATGGCGAGACTCTTAATTTCCTGCTTCTCTCTCTTTCTGAAAGAACACACACGTCTACATAGACATATAAAAACATTTTTAAGGAGCAAAAATGCCAGCTTGATTATGATTCATCGCAAGTCAGCAGCATCCTTCTTAAAAGAACCTTTGAAAACCATGTCAAATCGCAATATGATTCACATCTGCATAACATTTGGCAAAGGTATTGGTAGAGTAAGATCAGAGCATGGCAAATTAATCCATCCTAATTTCGTTACATATGTGAGCATCATTGTTTTTGTTTTGTTTGCCAGGGCCACGCGCACATATTTGCCAAGTCATACGTCCTCATTCATCTTGGTTTATGTTCTGCTTTGTGTATCTCCTTGATGCAATCCTCTGTGAATGTGACCTCTGAGAGAGCTTTTCCAGCTCTCTCTCTGTTCATTTATTTAGCAGGCCTTGAAGAAAGAAAGCAACTTTCTAGGATGCTTTTCCGAAAAGATGTCATCCCTCTGCTTTAAGCCCCACTATTCTCTTTATCTGTTGTAGGAATCTATATGGATGGAGCTGAGAGATTTTGCCTGGAATGTAGTAGACAGTTGAGACATTGGGGTGGCCTAGTTTTGCTACTAGCCTGAGCTAGAGCTGCCTCCTAGCCTTCCTTTTCCGTCTAGGATGGATCATACAGGGTGTACAGAAGGGGGTGCTTCAGTGGCATTAGAAAGCAGGTAAGTCCCTTGGGACACAATTAGACTTTGGTTGCAGGACACCCTGTAGTTCTAGCTCCCTCATTTCAGAGAAGAGCCCCAGAACCTGGGAACAACTTGTCAAAGAATCTGCCATGCTTTGAGCGACACTACATCCACCCCCTCGGCTCTCTCCTCCTTCTCCTTCCAGAAATTCTCCCCGGGAACTTTCGTCTAACTAGAAATACTACTTTGCTGTTCTATATGCTATGCCAGTATCTGATTAAGAAGGGCTTAACAGTATTCCCAACAGAGATAACATGGGTTAGTTGCCCTTCTTCGTTTTGGAAATTCATGTTTGACTCGAGCTAATCTGAGAACTATTTGGGACATAGCCTAGCTCTGGTGTTTTCTTTTGATTTTTTCCTTTTAAAACTTCAAGTGAGTGAGTGATCGAAGAACTTCACAGAGTCTGTTCAAAAGGAGTTTGCAGTCTAACCTCGATACGTCAGCCTGGCACATCCGATTGGCGATTGGTTTTTCCCCTATAATAAATGAAAGTAAATGGTCCTCCAAAAGTCATGTGACGTCAACAAATAAAAAGAGGGGTCTGGTAAATTCTGAATATGAAATTGCACAAAAAAGTCTGCAATCTGACTGGAGTCTCTATTTGGTTGTCAAGCCCAGGCCTAGACAGTTTGGTGAGAGGTAAAAAATCCCCATCTTTTTCTCAAATCAGTTAGGATTTCTGCAGATTTTTGTCTCATTGGAGGCCGTCGAGGTCGCCGAGGCTGCGAGGCCGCGAGGCTGGAGAAGGAAGGAGATGAGGAGGGCGAAAAATATGCGTGTTATTTTTGCGCGGAATTGCCTGCGCTCAAGGCAAAATGGGATGCCATCGTTCTAGTTGTCACAATCCACTGCGCAAAGCCTTTCTCATATTTTTCGGTTCTTCCTCTTCTAAAATTCCCCCTGCAGTCAAAAGCCAGGGTAAGAGGGTAGGGATCAGCCTTGAAAATTGCTGTCGAAACTCTTGTGGGCCCGAAAATGTCAGAGCTAGAGAAAAAAGGCAATTTCTTCTGTCAAAAAGCCTGGGAAATATAGAGACGTAAATATCAACATTTTTCCCCATGGGGGAAATTTTGCGACAACAGAGACCTTAAGACCTCAAAATATGGCAGAAAATTCGCCTCCATCCCGACGTCGCATTATATAGGGAATAGTACTCGTGCAACGTACATGGTACTGTCGAATGCCAAAATGGGATGGGAGAATTCAATTTGCCTTGGAAATTTGGCACAAAACAAAAACAAAAACAAAAACAAACATAGCAGCTCTTATCACGAGGTTTCATGACTTCTAACGCTTAACACGTGGAGGTTCACTTCCGGTTGCGAGGCCGTGCGAGGCCGCTCGTGTTTTCTTGAAAAATGACCATTATCATTGAGGACAATCTTGGCGTGAGCTTGCTTTTTTTGGGAGAATGAACCCACATGACCGTGGCAAAACAGCTTGAAAACCTTCGTTGGGTATGACGTGCCATTTGCGGAAGTATCTCATTTACGTTATGATGTATCCCAACGTCTCATTTTTCTCTAATCCCACGTACATAAAACCATGGTTTGGTTGATGCTGGGATTTTTCGGTGAATTTTCCCGAAATATTCAAATTTTTAGAGATTCCCCCTCCTCTTTTTAGTGAAGCAGAAAGCTGAGCTCTTTCAATACTGATAACAGCAGATAAAACCAGTATATCTTTCTCAAAAAAAAATCCCCCAACCAAAATCGATTCGATTTTCCCCCTCTATGCCAAAAATTCATGTCAATTCTGTTCCACCGCACAGAGCTGCATGCATTTTTAGCCATCAAAACGTCAAAGAGAATTGCCTGTCAAATCCAAGTCTTTTCAGATTTTCCCCCATCAAATTCAGAAGAAGGTTCTGCCAATGGCTGGCGGTCAATAATATTTTGCAAAATTTCTTCCTGAAGAAAGGCTCTTTCGATAATGGGTTTCTACCTGCAGAATTTCACTGAATAAAGTTGTGAAACAACCTGGGGAATTTGTCTGCCAGGGTGGGGGAAATTTTCGAAAGCAATTGATGGATGTACAGTACGCTACCGCTTTTCCCACTCCATCACTCTTTATCATTTTAGCCTTATTCTAGACGAAAGATTGCTCCAATTTCCCAGATGGGCTTGGAATCGAACAGGTCGGATATAAGACCACAGAATTCCCAGCCCACAATAATTTGTTGATGATGCAATCTCCATATTGGTCAATGTTCTGAGATATCGCAGGTGTGATCCAGAATCAAGGTGTGGCAGCTAGCACTTAAGTTAAGTGACAGCATCCTTTGCATTCTCAAAAATCCAAATTGCTTCCGTCCTCTCATGGTCCACTAACCCCAAAAATTTTCTCCAGAGAAAGTCCCCCACCACTCAAAAAAGGGGCTACTGCAAGGCAATAAAGTGTTTGTGACAAAATATGAAAGTTATGTCGCCTCCCATAAACTCTGTGTACTGCTGAATGCTATTTTTTCGTGAAAAGAAGGCTAGAGATTTGGCCTGCAGATAGCTTAACTACAGCCTTAAAAATGCCCCCCGAGCTTGTGGTTTATTTTTAAGTGACCTCAACGGATCGCGTGACGAAGCAAATGCGTTGTTATTAAGAGCATGAAATAACACAGTTTAAAATTGAGACACGCGCAGCCAGCAAACTTCAAAATACGAAAATGCATTAAAAGGGATGGGGTTCTCCTTCAAAAACGGGGGTTGTGTTCAATTTCTTGTAAACAAAAATACTGCTCTTAAAATGGGGTGGGTGGATTGGAGGAAACCTGTTCGTGGTCCTTTTCTAGCATACAAAACATGCATGAGCCAGTTTGTGACACCCTGCCTATGCTGCCTTTTCATGAGCAAAAATAAGGCTTTGACCTCATTTTTAATAAGCTCAGACCCGTGCGAGGAAGCCGAAGAAAAGAGGGGATTTTGCTTGCAAGCAGCAGGGCAGTTTGTTTGTGTATAATCATACCCCATCTTTATCAAAGGGTCCCTGGAACCCTCCAGGGCAGATATAATTCTGCCAAACACAACATATGTACGACCAGGGGAATTCCCGGGGCAAAAGCTAAACATAAAAAGGGGGTAAGGGAGAAAAAAGACGTTTAGTCAAGGGCTGGGAAGACAGCTTTCATATGGTTTCAAGAAAGCACGAGGAGTTTTGAGAAAA
>JAAUYL010038008.1_pt1 | contig 16151 bp, 17 predicted proteins | sample 7278011 | NCBI WGS metagenome assembly JAAUYL01 (sample SAMN14350225, study PRJNA611818) | marine sediment metagenome | isolation source: surface marine sediment (1.8m) | place: French Polynesia: Moorea | collected 2018-08
ATCCCTTTCGATGGTTTGGATTTTTCAATTTGACTTGAACATTTTTGTTCTTTCTTTTGGGAAGGTTTTTCAATTTGATTCGTCTTGTCATTGCTCTGGGATGAGCCGTCAAGTGGCTCCGAAAGACACTGTGATGTTGGGCTCCAAAAATTTTGTAGCACACTAAGCAAACAAGACGTCCCTCTTGGTCGGAGAAGTTGGCTGTCAAAATCGTGTCATCGAGTGATTCCAAGTCGAACTCGGACAAATAGGAGAAGCTTCGCTCCTCGTCGGGCAACTGGCGACTGAACACGACGCTGTCGTCGTCGTCAAGACTAGAATGAGGACCGAAGTCTTCATCACTGACAACACTGTCGACGTTGTCTATGCTGGCCAAACTCTCGTTGTCTTCTATCGGCGATGGCTGTTGGATCATCGTTTCACTTTGCTGGAATCCCAAGAGTTCTTTCACATTGAACAGAGAGCTCAAATTGGCCAGCGCACACTCGAGCTGGACAAGGCCTGATTCTTGGAACTGGGGATCCTGCTCGTGAAGGTAGGACAAGAACGTCACCAAGTCGTCGATGTTCATCCAGGGCACGATCAGGCTCGTCATGTAGGGCGACACTTGCTCCGTAATCGACCGCAGGAGCCATTTCGGGACAATCGCCGCCAAAACGAGAATGTTGACGTGAGTCGTGCCACCATTGCACTTCACCTCGATGTTGTCGATCCTGGAGTGGTGGCCGAAGACTTCACGACATCCTTGCAACAGCAATCTCTTGTGACAATCCTTCATTTCTCCAATTTTACGACGAATAATCTGAACTGAACTGAAAATTTGGCAGTTCTCCGTCGGAGTCGGATAGTTCAGTTTGTTTACATTACGCTACGCATTGACGCAATTTTACAAGACCGAATTATTGAAATGTAAACAAACCACCCGCTCACTCCTTTTACTGTTAAGAATGACAACAATGGAATAATTTGATGACTAGACCGAAATGCATTTCATGGCTTGACAATCAATGAGGATTTTTGGCATGTACAGATTGCATCGAATGTTTAAGGAGATCATGGAGCATCCTTGCGAAACATGGCCACAAACAGATAGACGGTGCTTCCACTGACTACGAATGTGGTGAGTCCGACGACGTAGGGCGCGTGATCCAAGTTGCCCACGGGCACGGAGACCTCGACGTTGTTGACGTTCTGGAAACAGGATTCGAAAACCAGTGACAACTTGGATTATTGCCAGTTCTTTTGACTTACCACTTCATATGGAATATGGAGGTATTCGCACTTTTCTGTTCCCGTCGAGTCGCAGTAGGAGGTCACGGCTTTCTCGGGACACAACGCCGCCAGGTTCTCGCCCTCGCAGGACATGAGCAGTCTTGGGTTTTGCAGCCTCACAACTGCCGAGGGCGACGCACTCGTCGGCTGCTTGATCTTGGACGCCTGCACCGGGAGGTGGTAGCGCAAGTGGACCGGCAAACTGACCGACGTGATACGAAGATTCTCCTGGATGGCCAGGTTTCTGAACACAAACACTCTAAACGACTCGGCCTCGAACTCTGGCTTTTCAACGTCGACCTTGCTGGAGACAAAGGTGCGAAGGCCAGAAGCATCGTTCAAGTCTCGGAGTTGATCAGGATCGACGTACATTCCCCTGGGCATGGTCTCTTCAATGACTAGTCGACAATTTGGAGGTAGCACTGAGGTCGTCAGCATGACCTCGATTTCCGTGAGTAGTTCTCTGAAAAAAAGCCATCATCGTTTGTGATTTTGAATGAAAACACTTGCGCTTACTTGTGGAAGCCTTGGTTGAAGATTCTCCGCATCATCGACGTGTAGATGCCGCCGAAGAAAGGGCAGTTCTCCGGGATGTCTTTCGGCCGGGGCGGCGGCATGTGCAGTTTGGCGCCCGCGGCCTCGCCCGAATCGATGCTGAACACAATTACCATGATACTCAACAAGACTGTTAAACTACGAAATCTTTGGCCTGACATTTTGAACTCGATTTCGAAACCGGTCGCTCGGTCCAAACGTCACTTTTGTTTTGTTTTGCTTTTGTGTCTGCAGAAGCGAGCGGATCAATAAATTCAAATCGGGGCGGAAATTCCACACGCAAGAATTTTCCTTCTGTCAACCAGAAGGAGAAGCAGAACTAAATCAATTTCCAGAGGTTGGTAATTGATATTTGGTGCAATCTTCTGTATTTCATGTCTTGTGTCATGTGTGATCATAAGGGTAAAAGTGGCCAGCTTTGAAATGCGTTTTAATATTCGTAATAGTAATAATAACTCAGCTCTAATTTAATGGATAAAATATTCCGACATGCCATTTGATTTTCATTTCTCTGCCAAAAATATAATCGCAGACCATATTGAGATTGTGGATGCTGTTGATGTTGATTGAAAACTTTCACAGGTTTTTTTTCTTGGCATGGCACTAATTTAATAAGATTTAGCTCTTCCCACGACGTTGCCTTGGACTAATGATTGAGGCCAGCTTGCCGGTGGAGGACGATCGACTGTAGAGGTCGAAGGAGGACGAGGAGGAGAAGTTGTACATGGCGTTGGCGTTGGCATGGGCGGACAAGGACTTGCGCCTCCTGTCGTCGCTGCCCAAATCGAAAATCTCCTGGACGACAATCTCGTTGGCGTAGGTCACGTTTGCCTTCTTGCGACCCCACTTGGCCTCGGCCTCCTCGAGGTCGTCAACCTGCTCGAAGCTGCCATTTTTGCCCTTCGACGAGGACGAGTGGTTTCTCACAGACTTCTTGATCCAGAACCCGGACTTGGTCTTCTTCAGCGGCTGCACGAAGGCCGACGGCCTCTTCCCGCTCGCCACGACGTGGGCCTTCTTCGCCTCTTCTGACATTTTCGTCAAGCTCTCGAGGGACACCGGTTTCGGCTTGTAGTAGGGGTTGTCCACGATCTCCTTCGGTATAGGGGGCGGGTACAGCTCGGGCGTCTCGCGCATCCCCCTGAAAATCCGCTGGATCTTGAGCAACGTGGCCAACACCGTCTCGGTGGTGATCACGTTGAACGTCTGCAGGTTGGACAAGTGCAGGGTGAAGTTGCGGTAGAGGTTCTCGCGGTAGATCTGGGGCCCGTGGGCGTCGACGAACATGTCGAGAACCTTGTGGAACATGTTGTCGCCGTAGGCGGGGTTGTCATGCAGGAAAGTGTTCCATAGCTTGAAGAAGGCCTTCTCGCCCTCGTTGAGGTCGACGAAGTCGTCGATCTGGCGCTTGGACATGTTCAGCAGCCAGTCGTAAGACTCCTCGGCCTCAGACTCGCCCTTGTCCACGGGCTGATTGCTTCGCACGTGGTACAGTAGCCGATCGGGGTTGTGGGTACCGTCTTCAAGGATCTTAACCTCGACGACCTTCTTGATCCGCTTCGGGTTGTCCTTGAACTTGGCATGAGGCTCAGAGGCCCACTTTTTCGGGGTCCCGCCCGTCGGCTCGTTCACTCGCTTCTTCTTGCCTGCAGGCTCGCCGTTCTTGTTGTTCTTGCTATTGGTGGCTTTGTTCGCGGTGGAGACGGTGGTGGGGCTAGACTTCCGTTTCCTCTTAGCGCCGTTGGCAATATGCTTACTACTACTTGACTTTTTTGTGGCGGCAGTATTTTGATAATTTCCTTGAATGCTTGAATTTCTTTCGTGGTCATCACTTGAGATACATATGGGAGTACTGGAGGTTGATGCTGTTGTTGGGGCTTTGGCAGTAGTTGTAGTTGGAGAAGGAGATGTCTTGCTTGTTTTGTCAGAGGTTGGACTTGACGCCGATGTTAACGAGGGTGGCAGTGTGGGCAACTTGATGCTGCTGCTGTTGTTGTTATCACTTTTCCGCCTCTGAACCTGGGACGGGGCGACGTTGGGCGTCAGGGCGGGAGGGGCTACGGGCTTGCGTTGACGTTTGCCCAGAACCTGGGAGGCATTCTCTTTGCCTTCGCGGAAGCCAATGCTGTCCTGGAGCCTTTTTACGATGTTCTGCTTTAGAATGAGCGGGCTTCGATCCTGGCCCCGTCTCTTCCCAGAAGAGTTTCCACCGCCGCTACTCCCACCCGGGGAACCAGCCGATCCTGGCGACGAACTTGTATTCATCTTGCGCAAGTGTTGATCGACTTGACTGCAGAACGACGACTTCATCATGTCAATCGGGCTACCGCCAGATCCTCCACTGTCGCGATTTCTACCGTTCGGAGAACGGGGAGACGTCGAGCTTGCAGGCTGGCAATCTGGACAGAAGCCGCCACACTTTGAGTGGATCCATTGCTGCCGACATCCCATGCAAGGCCTGAGGTTAAGCCTCTCCTCCTTGGATGGACTTTTGCAAGTCTTGGCGGTGCAAGCGGCCACCATCGCCATCATTTGGCGCACACTTCACACACTTATCTGAAACTTTTCAATCGCCGTTCCAGTCAAAACTCAACAATAGAAACAATCCTCAAGGTCGGGGACAGATTGTTCGAGGCTGCGACACCGGGAAGAGGACGAATTTCGACCTCAAAGAGGCTGGACGAAGAGCAACGGGGTCCAGTGGGTGTCCTTGAGATTTTGATTTTGTTGATTTTTTTCAGTTGCACGCCGCCCAATGGCGTTGCTGTGTTAAGATCACGTGACACAAAGCTCCATTCTCATTGGCTGACGGAACAACAAAATGTTGCCTCTGCGCGCCGTCGTTGCCAGAGTTCTGGTTGAAGTCATGGCAAAATTGGGCTCTGTTTGGCGGTTGTGAAGAATAATTGCCCGTTAGCGTCAAATCTATCACGAGCAATTCGAGAGCAACCGGTGTGAAGATGGAACTGAATCGCATCCCATTAACCCGCGCGAGTTTCTATGAAATAATAAATTCGCGGAAAAAATAACGAAAAATAGTCGATTTTGGATTTTTCCGTGAAACTGCAACGGACAAAAAAAATGAAAATTACCTAATTTCACGGATTATTTCCAAACTATTAAGCATTTTATTTTTTCTTCCCTGATGACAAATTGGCAAAGGCTACATTTCCAAATTGAGCATGACACGTCCGTAGCTTGTCTTCGGCCCTGATTTGAAGCTCGCTTGGCGTTGAAACAGTTTCGGCCTCGCTGCTATTCATTTTGCTGAAGATGTTCTCGAGGTCGGCAATGGCGGCCTCGGCGTCGCCGGCCTCCATGTACTTGTTGGCCTTCTGGAGGTCGACACCCTCCATACCGTAAGTCGCTAAGCCTTTGAGTAGTGGCCAGTTTCCAGAGCAAGCTTCACATTGGCATTCGAACCAATATCTTGCAGTCAGCTCTCGCCGTCGCTCTGACCTAAAATTAGAGCAAGTTAAATTATACTGTTCTGATTGTTCTCTTCTTGTATATTTACTTGGATTTCAAGTAGAAAGTTGGACCGTAGTTGTCGCACACCTCAGAGCCTGCAGACAATGGCAGCAGCGTCCTCAATACCAACTTCGTACCCTGGAAGAATCTTGCGAGGCCGCCGTGGCAGCTGTGGTTGATCAGGGCGGCCGTGGGGTACACCGCCGTCGCGATGGACACGTTCTTACTGGGTTTCAACCCCACCGGCGATCCCCTCAGAACCTCATATATTTCGTGAGCATTGAACTGTAGGACCTCCAGGTGTTTGTAGATGAGGGCGGCAATGTAGAGCTCGTTGTTGGTGTAAGAATCCTGAGACAGTCCTGAGAACTTTTGAGCCCCGAAATAGCCTGACGCCCGCAGGATACCCAATAGGACCAGGGCCATGGCGGCCCTTGCGAGTCGATCTTCTGGCCATCGTTCCTCTTCGTGTCCGACAAGGCCAAGGAACCGTAAGTAGGGGTCGGCTGTGTTCTCCTTCGCGTGCGGCGAGGTCGTCAACAACTCCAAGATTGGCTCCTTGTTTTCGATAAAGTAAGAGAGCGGCCGTGTCGTGACCAACCTCATCGCCAGCCTTGCCACCTGGCTGCAGCCCATGCCCAACACCACATCCTGAATTAAATCAAATTAAAGTCGTCCCAATTAAAGTAACTATGGTTAATTACTTGAAACTCGCATTCCCGATTGTGGTAGGAAACCTCGGCCTCGTCGCGACAGCCGACCGAACAAAAGGCGACCCCTGAGCACCTCTTGCAGGGGACGGCAGATTTGAGTCGCTTGCAGCAATGCTGGCAGTTGAGGCCGTTCCGGTTAGGATAGAGGACGTGGGCCAGAGCATCCTCGGCGAGGACGGTCTCGTTCACCCCGAGGTCGTCAATGGCCACGGTGTGCCTCCCGACGCGGTTGTTGCAAGCAACCTCAACCTTGTCGTTCAAGGCGTTGTACTTTTCATGGTGGTTGTCGACGTTGATTTCTTTGTTGCCACTAGACCTGAGAAAAAGCATCGCTTGGAAACATCAAAGTGTCAAGGTACGAGGAGTACGTTTTTTGGAAAACATTAAGATACAATTACCCTAAATATCTGTAATCATATTTAGAAATTAATTATGACGATACATATGGTAAACATATGTTGGATGATGACTTCCAAATTACACCTAATTTAAGGTAATTAGTTGCCCTATCGGCCCTATAAAAGTCCCATCAGACAGAGATTCTGAACTCAGATCAGGGTCCAGGTCCTGTTAGATTGACCATGATGAGATTTGCAATTTTCGGGTTGTTGTTGACGATCTTGGCCTTGGCTATGAAGGCCAATGCTCTGACCACTGCTGATTACCAAATCGTTCGCGGTCTTGTCCTTGACGCAATTGACAACAGTCCAGAAGACTACTTGGGTGCCAATTTTCTGAGGCTGGGTATATAGCATAATAATCCTCAGAAATTCACCTCGTCATAATTAATTCAGCTTTTCATGACTGCGTGAGCGACTCCTGCGATGGCTGCATCAACATGGACAACTCGGATAACGCCGGCCTCCAGGACGGCATCGATGCGCTAGAGGCCGTTCTCGTACAAGCCGAGGCCGCCGGGATCACCATCGGGCGTGCTGACCTCTGGGCCCTAGCGGGTCAACTTGGAGCTGAGTGGGGAATGACCGGCATGCCTGGCAACGTGGACTACCAGTACAAAATGTTAAAAAATCCTAGCCATATTCTTATTTTCGTTTTTGTATAGGCAACCCTGGGGGAAGGACGCCGTCGACACGGCCGACTCCTTCGTCTCGCCGTTCACCTTCAAGACAGGGAGGCTGGAGTGTTCCACGTCCCCGAACTCGACCCAGATGGACAACTTCCCCACTCCCTTCATGACCCACGCCGAGGTTCTGGACTACTTCGCCGCCGAGTTCGACATGACACCAAATGAGGTCATACTTTTGTTTTCCCAGAAAAAAATCTGTGAAATCCAAATTCGAGCATATTCTTTTTCAGACCGTGGCCATTATGGGTGCTCATACCATAGGCAAAATGAAGGAGTACAACTCGGGATGGCAGGTATGAAAAAGACGGGGAAAAGATTTAGTTAAAAAACCAGGTTCTCACTTTCGGTTTTAGGGTGCCTGGCTGACTGGTAGAAACATGACCACGTTCGACAACAAATATTTCTCCATCATGATTAACCCCGAGACCTACTGCCTTTGGGGGGTAAGTTATTAACCAAAATTGGGCTGCCCAAAAACTGTATCTTTTTATTTGCAGCAAGTGGCAGGAAAAGGCGCCGAGGAGCCCAAGCCCGAGTACAAGTGCAACTGGTTGGCGAGCGACATCAATTGCGCCAACATGCTCAACACGGACTTCGAGATGTTCTTCGACCTCACCCTGGACTCGGACGGACATTCCGCGTGCGAGCCGAGGGACTGCGAGCCATCTAGCACTTACGACGTTGCCAGCCACTATGCCAACGTGAGCATAATCAAAAATTAAATTAATTATAATTTCTGATGAAACATGTTCTAGAATAACGAGGACTGGATTGCCGATTTCGTGGACAGCTACGCCAAGATGACCTCAAGGGGGTACGGTGACAGCCTCGTCTCTCTGGAGGCTTAAAAAAGCTAAGCTACATATCATGTTTATTAATTCCCATATTTTTTTGAATCTCTAGAGATTTTTTGTATTTAATGTTTTATGTTTCTATATTGAAATACATTTACCTCTATGCACGGCTTAAAATTATTGCAGTGACCACATGTACATTTAGCTCTCACATTACAATGTTCGTACTGGGGGAGTGCCTGGATCAGCTGATGCGCAGTGTCAAAGTCAAAGACGTGGAGAACGCGATATCGTTCATTAACTTTCGTCACATTTTCACATAAAAATGATAAGAAGGATCTAATAAAAATGCAAACTTATGTGCCATATGAAGACTGTCCCCACCTTGGTGAGGTCGACAAAAAGGATTCCTGTCTTGGTCATCCTGGAGACAAGACCAACATGAGCCTCCTGGAGCTGCCCGAAGAGATATTTGTGGCCATCCTGGACCGGCTGCCATTATCGTCGATCCACAAGGTAAGCATTTAGAATTTTAATATAATACAATATTTTAAGATTTCTTTCCAGCTTGGAGCGGCTTGCCGAAGACTTCACGAGAGGATACACCAGAACAACTACTACTGGCGAAGGAGGGTGAGGCGGCAGAAGAACTTGTGCCTGGTCGATCCCGATTTCGGCCTCGAAGGCCAAGAAGGCCACGGGTCCCGATGCCGGGGTCTAATTCATGATCGCACCCTGAGGGGCCCCAAGGAGCTCTACCTCCTCTACAGCCGCGAGTACGAGGACGCCATCAAGACCAGCAACGAGAAGTCTGACTTGGTCAAGTTCATCGACTACGTCTGGAGCCGGCTGTCGAACGCAAACTCGATCCCGACGCCCACGGGGGGCCGGGATGACCATCGGGCTCGACTCGCCCTCTTTGGCCCGGGCATTGAGAGCCAGCGTACCAAGTTCCTCGTCCGCCGGTTGGTGAATGCGCACAACAACACCGTCAACGCCGTCGACTTCGTGCCCGGCCAGGCTGGCGGCATCGGGTCTGGGGTTCGCATCGACCTCAAGAAGTTGTACACGTTCGACCTGATCTGCCTGTACACCAACTCGAAAAGGATTCGGGAGGCCGAGGTCGAGATCGACTTGGAGAACCTGAGGTCACGACGACTGCTGGCCTCTCACAACCGACTGCTCGTTCAAGACATCCCGGAGGACCTCAATGAAGACGCCTCTCCTGGTTGTCCATGGATTTGCTCAACCGTACTCAAGCTCCTCCCAACCTTGGACGGGATCCTGTTCAGTATCGACACCACGGAGACGATCTCCGAGGCCGAGGCAGCTCCCCTGCGAAGCGAACTCTTTGCAGTCCTGAAAGGCGTGGCGGAGGGCGAGGGAGCCAACACTCCCCTGCTTGTCTTGTCGTGCAAGGACAAGTCCGCCGCCACCGATGTCACCATGAACAACAATCACGTCAACGGCAACAACGCCAACCTCGTGCACTTGGCCAAGATCCTCGGCCTGACCGATGAGAAGAGGCTGAAGGCGAGGCCGTGGGGTATTTTCGAGATCGACATCGCCACAATGGAGGGCATCGAGGAGTCGCTCCTGTGGCTCCTGTACCACAACCAGAAGCAAAAGACTCAACTGCAATACCACGTCCAATCTGCTACTAGTCAATAAATAAATTATTTTTGCAATAAATATTAGAGAAAAATATGTGAAATATCGAAAAACAGTTGCACTCTTCCTACCTTGAATTTTGGTGAATATCGGCGGTTGAATCGCATTTTTCGATCAACTCGACCATCTTCGAGGCAGCCTTCTTGTCCGACTTCTCCAGGAGCTGCTTGCAGATGATGAAGGCCGACTTGGCCTTGGTGGAGTTTCCTAATTTTAAATGACTTCGTCCTAACCGCTCGTAGATCTTGTGGCGACTAAGAAATCAAATAAATTCAAATCAGATGAATACATCATTCTTTGAAAAATCCAACCTTTCTTTAGGAAAGTCCAAGCTGAGAGCGAACTGGATGTCGTTGACGGCGTCCTCGTAGTTGCCCATGTGGAACTGACATGCCGAGCGGTTCCCAACGCTGAACGCGAGCAGGGAGTCATTTTCCGCGACCTAAAAATATTCATGAAAATAGATTCACTCAATTTACACATGAAATAATGTGATGTGTCATTTCAATAATCAAATTGAAGCTAATCATCACGTGCACACTTGTCCATATGTAGAAGTGATCCCTTTAAATAATTGTGAAAATGAAAACTGAAACACGGGAAGCATCCATGACCAGCCACAATGGAGTCAAGGGGTCGACAGGTCTATTTATTTTTGCCACGGGGTTCCTGATCATGATCGGCACCTATTGGAGGACAAGTTGGAGGCCGGATCTAATTCTTGAGCAACATATATCACAACCACAAGAACTCAATCGACTTCTTCATCTTCTTGGCAATCGCACATTTGGTCAATGTAAGTGTTAAAATTGCCCGTATTTAAAACGTTCAGTAGGTATATGCTTATCATTTCTACAAATTAAGCTTACAATGTTGAATACGAAACAATAAGAAGGCTGGTCAAGCAAGAAGTTATAGCGAAATGGAGCGGAGAAAAAGAGAAGCTCAAGGGGGAAGATCTGAGATTGGCAAGAAAGAACTTCATTGCGAGCATGGCTGCCATCGAGACCTTCAGGGAGCAGGACGGGTTCGACGAGCAAAGGATGGCCAAGACCTCAGAGCTGGCCAGCCTCATCCAGGATCGTCTGTGGAGGCTACAGAATCCCGACGACTGTTCAAGCGCACGCTTCCTCTATTGCGACAAGAACTTCAACATCTTCTGTGGCTGGGGGTGTCGGGTGCATCACGTTCTGTTTTGCCTGGTGGCTGCATTCGGGTTGAATCGGACCCTGATCCTGGACGAGTCCTTCTACTTGATCGACCAGCATTTCAAACCTCTGAGCGAGTCCTGTCCTGACAAGTGGACAACTTTGCCCAGCGGTCTTCGCCATTTTAGCAAGGCTCCACCCAACACCCCGATCGTGTTCACCGTCCCGTATCAGGAGAGGAGGTTCGGGTTCGGCAGCTACAAGGACGTGTTTCCATACTACTTGCCCGCGGAAATCGCGGACGACTTGTCCCTGGTGAGCCCCGACCCCAACGCCTGGTACCTGGGTCAGTTCATCAAGTTCATCCTGAGGCCCAACGAAGTCTTCGCCAAGGAGGCCGCGGCCATCCAGAACAACTCTGCCAAAGCTGCCATCCACGTAAGGCGGACGGACAAGTTGAAGTCCGAGGCCGAGGCTATCGACAGCGACAAATACATGGACCTCGTCGACGAGTTCTACGACATCCAGGATGCCAAGAAGGGTGAGAAGGCTGATAGGAACTTGTTCTTGGCAACGGACGAGCCGGAAATCATCAACGAGGTGGTGGGGGCATACCCCAACTACAACGTGCTGGCTAACACTAGTGTCGCGGCAACCGGAAGTACTAGGCATGGTCGGAACAGCAGCCTCGGGACAGACGGGATCATCCGCGACATCTTCGCGTTGGCCAGCGCCGACTTCCTAGCCTGCACAATGTCTTCCAATGTTTGCAGACTCGCCTACGAACTCCGCCTGGCCACCAGGCCGATCGTGGCCGACCTCGACGAGGTCAGGAGCCTTGACAAGTCCTGGTTCATGTGGCCGTTCAAGAACTTGGACAAGGAATACCGTGCAGTCGAAAATGCTATTTCGCCGAAATCGGGTGCACTGGCTTTTAAAGCCGGCGACATAATCACGGTAAAGAAGACACCCTCAGAAGACCCTGGGATCGGGATCAATCACAGGACCAAGGAGCGGGGTGACGTGACTGACTGGCTCAAACTGAGAGAAATCCCATTGATCTCAGACAAATTTCCAAAGTTTCACAAATAAAAGTCTTGTACTTGCCTCTGGATAATTTGCGTTGATGATGGCGACTGAATAGTTGTTGAAGGCACCGCTGAAATCGCCTTTCTTAAAACAATCGTTTCCCTGAAAAAAATATGTGAAATCAGGATCACTGATACGAATGTTGATTAAATTCGTGAAACCAACCTTGGCGCGAAACTCTCTCGCCTTCACGTCGTTCTTGGGTCTGAACGAACTCTTCGGGGCGACGATGGCCATGCCCTCGACGGTGGAGGCGTACTTGACGATACCGAGAGCATCTTTGGGATCTTTCTCACTGATCTGGAGCAGCACGTTGACGTAGTTGCCGGTGATCTTGCGCATGTGGTTAATCAGGACGGCGAACTGTCCCCGAGGCTCCGACTGGATTGTGAGCACGCTGCACTGTCGCTTCAGGGTATCGATGTGGTTAGAGTGGGTGAACGTGAGCCCCTCCGAGGCCGTTGCGACCGCCTCAGCCTCGGCCTTCTTGGCCTTCTCGGCACTCTTTATCATTTCACTCAGGGACATGTTTCAACATTAAGTCTTGCAAATTTGAGCATGTGCCACTTCTTGCAAAATATGGATAGGCCGGCTATCAGGGAGGAGAAAGCTTTGCTCCACATAAGTTATGAGTCAAGTACAAACTTTTTGCAGGTTGAGCACTTTTTGGAAACTTGCCAGATGCGTCGTATACAATGCAAAGTGAAGTAATGAAATACTTAATCTTAAGACATTTGTACGTTTTAGCAAATAAAAGTTTAATTATGCCTTGTATCACCGAAATCAATATTATTTATGCAAAAGTTTTTTAACAATCTAAGACAAAATGATATCGTTATGCAAAGTGTCTACTGGTCGGGTCTAAGCTGTCGCTCGCTCAGGTTGATCTTCTCGCCGGGTTTGAAAGCAGGCATCCCAAGATAGGGACAAGAGGCACATCGGAACGCGTCACCGAGATAGCACTGAAAATTACAATACACCGATTTATAACTCCAAATGAACTCAATGAAAAAAGTTTCAGCACTTACACTGCCACAAGAAGAGGTCACGGTTTTCTTGGTAGGCTCTTTGCCATCAGCCAACTCTTCGGCGAGTCCACAAGAGCAATCTTTGCAAGCTTTCCTTTTTCCAGTTGTTCCGCAAACTGTGAATCAAAGAAGAAAATTAAATTGAAAACATTGTCACAAATTATTGGCATTTACCTCTCAGAGACGCCTGATCGGGTCTCACTTTGTCCTCCTCGTCAAGCAGGTCGTCCTCGTTTACCAAGTCCACGTCGTCGTCGGCAAGGTCGAGCTTCCAGACTTTGGCTGGCAACGCGGCAGTCTGCTGACTCTTCTTGTTCTGCTGCTGCTTGTCCAGCACTTTCTGAGCAAACGACAGCGGCCTCGACGAGCCCGTCTCAAAACTGGGCGTCTTGCAGTTGATCTCGACAACCTCGAAGTTAACGGAGGCATTGATGTTGAGCACAGCGCGGATCTCGCTCGTCTCCTCTTGTCCTAGTTGGAGGACTATGGGCTCTTGAACTTCGCTGAGGCCGGCGAGCTTCAACATGGATGTCAGCTTTTTGGCTGTGACCAGACTCGATGTAGCCTCGGTTGACACTGCTTGGACAATTTTGATCTCTGCGCCAGGCGCGGACAGCTCGGCGATTTGCTCAAGAAGATCCAGGTTGTGCTGAATGCTTTGCGGAAGTCGTGCTCCCGAAACCACTTTTGCGAACGTGCCACGTTTATGACCGCCTTCAAAAACAAGAAGCAAGAATAGAAAAACAATTCAAAAATGTTGTTGCTGAGCAATCTTACCCATGTGAAGACGTTCGACATTTTCAACGTTATCTCCGTCTTTCAGCCATGCTTGATTTTGGCCACTCGCTGGCATCGACTTTGGAAGGTGGGCCCACAGGTGCAGAGTTTTGGAGGTGGCCATGTTGGAAATGCTTGATTTTTTTCTGATGACGGGGGTCTTCACTTATTAAATGGTGGTCTTGGAGATGATCAAGATGAAGAGAAAGGACGAGGAGATGGCGTCGTTCTTGTTGTTGCGGGAGTTCGAGTCGAAAAGTACACTTTCATGTGTGTTTTCTTTTTTGTTTTGATGACGTCACAGCTGAGACTGCTGAGGAAAAAAGCGTTAATACTTTGGCTTTTCTTTGTCATAATTTTCCTTAGTTTTGGCGTTTTTCATTAATTTTGGCTCTACTATTGTGCTGAGTATCTGAAACTCACGGCGTCGAAACTGAGCAAGTGGAGAGCAAAAGTCAATGACTTTTATCGCAAATTAATTTTTCGAGGCCAAAATGACCTCGACCAGCAATCCTGGAGAGGCTGTCAGGATTGCAGATCGGACAAAGCAAAGGCAGTTCACATCTCAGCTTCTGAAGACTCTCAAGAGCGGATGTGTTTGTGCAGTTGAAAACGAAAAATTTGCAGCCTACATCGCAACAAGTGTCTCATGTTTCCAAGACCCCGACAGTTCGTCGACCAAGGCCAACATTCTGGCCTTTTTGACCTTCTTAAAATCGGTGCTAAAAGTCTGCCTCGTCGACACGTCATGTGAGGAAGCTTCTACCACTGTGTGCAAACGTCTCCAAGCATGGCTGTTGCTCTTGCGAAAAATCAAGGTGCAGCTTTTGCAAGCTCTCATGAGTTTGATCAACAATCACGAAAGTCGACATGTCAGACACACAGCGGAAGATTTGTTCGGATTGCTACTGGCCTTACTTCCATGTCCCATGATTGTGCCAAGCACAGAAGAATGCTGCAAAACGATTTGTCAGCCCATATCGCAGCATTTTGCTGCTCTCAAGTCGGCGGATCGCCTCGGGCACTCGTCCAACTTGGTCTTGACCACGCTCTGCCATTTGGACAACCGGTTGAGCAAATCATCGGCAAAGAGGGTATCGCCTGAGTGCATTACGAGTCGGGTGGTGACGAAACCTAGCGGCCATTACAAACATTACCGAACCATCTTGATGTCAGAGCTGAGGTCGAACTGGAAGACTTGGGTGAACCAAGCTTTGAACAGCGACAGTGACGACGACGTTTTCAAAGTGAAGACTTTGACTCTGTGGAGATCCATGGTCGACATCAAGTCCAACGTGAGCTTGCACCTGAGTCGAGAATTTGTCTCGACGTCGACTTACCTGGTCGAGTGTCTTCTGCAAGATGATCACGAGGAAACAAGCGACGAGGCCATTTTACAAAGAAAAAGGCTGGACATCCTCTGCGAGGTCTTTTGTTACGGCTCAACGCTGGGGATTCAGAGTGATATACCGTCCGAGGTCAGCGAGGTCGCGCACAAATTGCTACGACAATCACGGAGGCAAGAGTTCTCCGCCTACGCCATCCCCAACGTGTACACCGGGATGGCCGGCAATCATGTCGTCGTCACCGATGAAAACGAAGAGTTGGAGCCAGTGCCTGACTTGGTGATCCTCCAGCGGTTGTCCTTAATACATTTGAAGGCTGTGGCGCTTCTGGTTCGCGAGGCGCAGTGTTGCAGCTCTAGCGACGAGAGCGATTCTAGCGTCAGTTCCAGAGGGAGCGGAAGCGTCGCCGAAGAGGAACAAGAAATGCGACTGATTGAGAAAAATGTTCACGAACAATTCATCAAGATGAGAGCGTGGATCAACGAGACCCTCGGTCTCCACAGTTCCTCGTCCTTGATCTCCGGCATTGTCACAGTCTTTAATGATCAGGTAAGAAAGCATAAATGTCAAAAGAGAAGTTAGAAATTGAAGCAATTATTTTTGTTCAGGACGACGGCCTTATCGAGGCCCTGCTCTGCCTCTTGGACACGTACACGGGAATCCAGTTCGGCAGCTACACCGCCAGGCTCGGGATCTCGGCCGGCGAGGAGGAGGACTGCCTCGACTTGTTCAACCCCATGGAAGGCTTCGACTGCTTCCTCCAGGCCTTAGCCAATGACTCCAGCATGATCCTGGACTTTTTGCTCTCCAACGAGACGTGCTTCCTGCTCTACTTTTTGAGATTTCTCAAGTACCTGGCCAAGAATACGTCAAGTTCAAGATCTCATCCAGCAAGGGAAAGAATCCTGCCAACTCTGTTCAAGGTGCGGACCTCGATCCAGAAGCTGACAAACAAGCAACTGTTTCCATACGACATTGCGCCAGTTTTGAAACTACTCGACAAACTCCATGTTGCCAAATGAACATTCAACTGTGATAAAAATATACAGACTCCTTTCACGAGTTTTCTATGACTTATTTACATTTTATTTCGGAATTATTCAGGTGTGTAAGCATGAGGATCATTCAAAAATGCGAGGATTAGGCTGTCTCCATCTTGTCCTCTTGGACTTCTTTGCCATTGACAATTTCGTCGAAAAG
>JAAUYL010023061.1_pt1 | contig 16147 bp, 22 predicted proteins | sample 7278011 | NCBI WGS metagenome assembly JAAUYL01 (sample SAMN14350225, study PRJNA611818) | marine sediment metagenome | isolation source: surface marine sediment (1.8m) | place: French Polynesia: Moorea | collected 2018-08
CTGGAAGAGCAATCGAATACGTGACTGATGTCAAGGCTACTTTTAGCGACAAACTTGGAACGATTGGCGGGACTTTTGGGATTTTCTTGGGCATTTCGTTCCTTGGATTGTTCGAAATCTTGGCGGAATTTGTTGGATTTTTTAGGCAAAGGACTCATAAAAGACGCGGGAAAAAGAACAACCGCAAATAATACGATCTTTTCTTGTGAAATCTATCCCGTCAAAAATTAAACGAAAGTTGTTTCTTACCTTACTTCGTAATCCTCTCTCTAGTTTGAAGTTTCTGTTTCTCACGGCTGTACATACACGGTTTACACTGTTCACTTTCAAACAGATTTATAATTCTTGATATGGTATGGTCATTGTCCACGGTCTTGGTGTGCACAAAAAATGGCCGCGGATGCAATTCCGGATCAAGTTCTAAACTCAATTTTGAAGACTTGGAAGACTTCAAATTACTGACGCGTTTTGTTCAATTCACGGTTTTGTTTACATGCTGTGCTGAGTGCAGAATCTGTGCGCTACTCACCCAAACAAAATAAACAAGACTGAATTCAAACCATACCCGCTCGCATTTCAATTTATTTAGACAGTATATGTTTAAGAATGGGGAAAGACTCGAATCTTTCTGACACGGTGAATCTTGCAACATCTACTGAAAATGTTACCAAGCCAACTTTTCATGTTGGGAGTTCTAAGAATGATAAACAGAGGGAGCAGGGTGCAATTGACAAAGTTGACAACCAGGGATATGATCAAGGGCTCAAAAGCTGTCTGAACAAATGGTGTCAAGACAAATCGTAGGCATATAAAGGCTGTCAACAGACAGGCAACAATGCAGGCACCACTGACAATGAGAAACCTATGATTATGTAGCTCTCTCTTGCTCCATTGAGAATCCAGGTGGTTCAGTATCTCAATTCGAACTTGGCTCACTGCAAAGAAGAAAAGTGGATTTTGTTACTAAGGATTTGAATTTTGGATTCCAAACCTATGCCAAATCCAACGAGAAAAGCTAGCAAGAACCAGACAGCATAAGAAGGAGCCAGTCCATGGTGTGACATTGATGCAATCTCCATATCTCCAGAAAGTAATTTGAAAGTCAAACCTCCAGGAAATCCAAATTTAAAGTCAAAAGCAAAAGCCAGCAAAGTCACAAAAGTCACAGACAACACGTACAGTGTGACAATCTGGTCGTCAAGCAAGGAATCCATCATGGATGAGTGGAAAATGTACAAATGTCTAACAATCACCTGAGACACTCCTACAATGAGCTGGTCAGAAACAAGTAAAGCACCCTCCTTCTTGTTGAAACTTACCACAGACGATCAGGAGGCAGAAGAAAACATAGTTTATCTTCGCTACAATGTCAGACATATGGACACTAAAAGGACCAAACAAAATGGCTGATCCAAATGTGATTCCAACCCTCCATGCAGTTTGAATTAAAACGCTGCAGACAATAACATTGATACTGTCTACTGGCGTGTAGAGAGCAGTTGGTTTTGCCAAGAGGTAGCAAATGATGGTCCCAAGTAACAGAGTTGAAATGACAACCAGGGCTACTAGTGATCCTAGAATAATGTTCAGCATTGTCAGAACTCACGTACTTGGAGTAGGTGTTGTGTAAGACTATAAACTGAAGAGGATGGATATGACTTCATTACAGGCTTCCATGTCCCAATTAAAATTCTGTACTTGAGTGTTTATTTTTTTGACGATAATCTGTTTGACAGGATCGCATCCAATTAAAAAATCTACGTGGTTGTATGAAGTATTCTCTGACGTCAACCTCGAAAACAGGGGATCAAGATTTTTAAAAACAATTTCTTTACATAGTCCTTCATCGTGGGGGACCTAAAAATAATGAAAACAGGCAGAAAAATCCCCTGGACTGACATGAAAAACAAGGAGAATATGGTTGGTATCGCGTTTTCGTCGAGCTTTCCTTTGACCCTGTTAAGCAAAATCAGCATTGTAAACAACATTATGAATGCTGTAATGGAAACAATCCTTCCAGTTTGAGCTTCCCTCCCATTGTCATGATTATGATTCTGCTGTGATTGCTCTGGAGATTCAGATGATGTTGACTTCCGGTTTCTTTGAAAAAGCCTCTTCGCCTTCTCAATTATTGAACTGAAACAGCCAAACTCTAACCGGAAGTGAGTAAGACCTGCCACAATCACAGTTGTAAACAGGATGAAGCTTAATCCTCTGGAAGGTTCTATACCATATCCTTTCTGTTGGATATTGGATGACATTCTACCCTCATGAGCCAGCAATCTAAAACATTATTGTAAGTTGATTCTGAAACAGTTTGATAACAAATATATCTACTTACCTGTAAATAAGACCACCGCCTCCCTTTCTGAACGCCCAATCGAATGCATATACCAAAAGTGTAAGTAGAAACGTGAAAACTTTGATGAACTTTACCACTTGAGCGTCATCAAAACTCTCCATCCACAAATTGTGGAATAGCAGCAAGTACCTAAGGAGACTTAATTAATTAATTAGACAATAATTTATGGTTAATTTACCGATAGATGACTGTGATGAAGGGCGAGACGAGCATGAGACAGTAGCAGAAATAGCTGATTTTTGATATGATGTTGCAAAGAAATGGGTTGAAAGGACCAAACCAGAATGCGACAAGGTAGGTTCCACAAATTCTCCAGACTGACATTTCTATGATGTAAGCAGTTTGCAGGCTCATGTAGTCAAATGGTGTCTCTCTGGCTAGTGGTTTTGAGTGGATGTACATGACAATCAGTGACAGAACCAGAGTTGACAAAGACAAGAGAAGAACGCACAGTACCGTAAGAATATAGGCTATGAGTAGATCATCTTTCACAAGAGTACAGAGACTGACTGAAATAGACTTTAGAAAAACAAGGTTATAACGAGCAACTTTAGGTAAATATTTGCTTGTAATGAGTACCATCAAAGGCCAATTTCAGTTTTATAAATAAGATTTGAAGCTCTCATAAGTTATTTATTTCAAGACGTGTCGTGTTTCATAAACAATTGAAGATGTGTCCTTAGGAGAATTAATGAATCAGAGGATTAAAAATAGACACCTATGCACGCAATTGTTATTTTACTGTTTGCTAAAATAACCTACGCCTACCTTCCCCCACTAACAACAACCACAAGCTGGAAAGCAAACTTTGACGATATTTTGAAAAATGACATTGCAGACACCGAGCCACACTCTGATTCCAGCAAAGAGCTCCTCGAGATACTAATGGCAACCTTGCGGCCAAAATACGACTGGCTTTATTTGAGTATAGGAAAACAGTCTATGCTAGTCAATGTTGAAACCATCATTTTGCTATCCTTCAGGTATTCTTGTATACAACGGTCATTTCTTGACAGAAAGGGAGCATTATGTTACTGGTTTTGATTACGTCCATGTTTTGCACCGAAGAGGGAAGAATATTGTGGTGTTTTACTTGTCTAAGAATATTCAAACACCCATAACTAGTGATGACATTAAAGTCATGGATCAAATCCAGCGTTTTATGCAGAAATGTGGATCAGGGCATGGAACAGCATCATCAGCCAGATTTTGCTCTGCTTTTATCAGAGGTAATTACTAAGTATGTTCAATAGATAGTAGGTAATTGTTTTAATCAGTTTAAATTATAGGAGATAGAGAGACTGTACCCGCTTATTTGAGGCACTATGTTTCTGCAAATTACAAAGCACGTTTTGGTATGGGCAAAACATTGAGCGGATTGGCAGTCATCAAGAGATACGTTGGACTCTGGTTCAGTTTGGATCCTGGCATGAAGTGGGACTACGTTAATGGGGAACATTTTTCTGCCATCTATTTTCCATAAAAGGCCAATCTAACACGTAATCACAAAGGAACCGCCAAAATATACGATTTGATAAAGCAACTTTTCTGTATATTGGAAAATTTATGTGTAGTTTTTTTCTTTCTTAACCCTACCAAAACTATACACCCTTCATAAGCGTTATGGAAAGCCTCTTTTGAAAAAGGGACTTATATGAGGACTTTGGTCTAGGCTTAAGCTCTTGATTTATCCTACTTGGCAGCCCCTGACCACCTATTTGGCAACCGGAAGTTGGGGCATGGGGCTTTGGTCTTTCATAGGGGGCTTTCATTTTCCGAACAGGCTTTCACAGGGACTAGCAAACGAGGGCTTTCAGCCCTCTTGCAAAAGTCTCTAAATCAGCCCCATCCATCAGCACCGCAATAAGTGCTTCCGTAAGCCTTTTTTTCCTTTTCCAGGTCAAAACATCAGCAACTTGCCTGCCATCGTCTGCGCGGTCGCCATATTGCCTTTTTCAGACTTTGAAAGGGACTTATGACGAGACTTATGACAAGAGTGACGTCCGACATTTTGAATATGTGCTAAAAATCTCGTTTATTTCAATACTGTCTTGCATACAGATTAGAGTATTATTTCTGTGCCGCAGCACTTGAGTATTCATCACAATGGAATTTTCAGTGTTTCCTTCGTTTCTATATCATTGTACTAGTGGGTTAGTTATCCTCCGAATTTATCACAGTTACATAGTACTTGGCCATGTAGATTTTCATTACGTCGAAATAAATGCATTCATTAATATTAATTATCAACAGTACAGGCCTCGCTGTCTGTCACACACATTACATGCATTCGTGCAATTAATAAAGATTGGAAAAAAAACGAAATAATACATCATGCTCAACGATACACAACTCATTGAGTAGATTTCTTTCTCTTCTTGTTTTTCGCAAGGCTATCCGGGATAGACTTAAAACGGGCGACCGGTGGCTCGTTGGCCTTCCTCTTTCGGCTGTTGCTGCTGGTGCTAGCACCGCCACGGCGAGCTGACGGAGTGCTGCTTTGCGTCAGGACTTCAGGCCAGACCTGCGACGGAGGCTGAGTGCTTGTCGAATCATCGTCAAACACCGTGTCAACATGAAAGGTGTCATTGCCCAATGGTTCATCCTGGAACTCGTCGGTGGTGTCCGTAGCACGCTCACTTCCGGTGTCGCTCTCCTCATCCTGGTTGTCTTGGCTAGCCTTCGAGCCAGACGAAACCCTCGGTCTCTTGGCACCCAAGGCAACGAAATTGTCCTGCAAAAGAATGTCGCACAGATTGTGATCTATGGCTACTGTCATATTCTAAGCTCTACTGGCAAAAGGCTTTCAATTGAGGCCGCTCTCGGTAAGCCTATCAACTTCCACACTTAACTCCGGACTTGAGTCTAGACGTACCTGCTGCTCCTTGGTGATGACGACACTGGCATTCATGAGCTCCTGCAATTGGGCAGCTTTCCTCTTGAGCTCATCCATAGGCGGCAAAGCTGGCGGCTTTGGATCATTCTCGGGCGAGGTCTTCTGGTATATCTGGGTCTGGGGACTCTGGAAAAGCGCCTCGATCGACTTGTACCCGCTGTCGGCCGCATAGTTCATAATCTCCTGGTCGCGATCAACAATGCGCGCTTCGATCTCCTCCTCAGTGCCGACCTGTTCGATGAGAAGCAAGAAAAACAATTGCCAAGATTAGACAGATTCCTTCTCCTCGGACCTGAGTCCATGCTCAAGTGCCTTACCATGTTCTTCCTCAGGAGCTTCACTCGTTCTTCGTGTCTCTTGTCGATCCAGGCACCCTGCGAGTCCTGCTGGCCGCAGTAATGATTGAAGTAGCCGTGGCTAGCATTCTTGAAATGCTCCTTCATTTTGGCCTTCCAAGATTTGTCCTTGACAGTGACACCCTTCTTGGTCAAGAGCGGCAAGAGAAACTTTGATGCAAAGGCATTGAACGACTCGGGTGTGGGTATTTTGTGCCAGCCTCGACTTTTGTTCCCCTTCAAGCTGTAAGCAAATAATAATTTTGTTGCCTTGTTCATATTCAAATATCACGTGGACAAAAACACTCACCACTTGGTCACACTTGTGGCGGTGCTCATGTGAGCCCTTAAGCCGGCCGAGAGGATGTTCGGCGTCGCAATTGCAACGAGGTGCTCGACCGTCGGCTTGTAGATGTTCTTGTTGCTCAACTTGGTCATGATGTGCTTGGCCACCGTCTTTGACGTCGCTGGGTTGGTCAGCATGAAATCAAACTTCTCTCCAAGTTCATCCATCGGCAAGTAGACAGTGATTTCAGCCTGTGCCTCGTTCAAGTCCAAGTTCTTGGACAAATCATACTCAAGGAAAGCGGATTTCATGAGATTGAAGTTGGCCACGAGGCTGCTGGTGGTCTTCTCACAGTTCTTCAGACGCTTCTGGACTTCCTATATAAGTGGAAACAGAAGGCATGTTTGAATGACATGGTCTATGGGTCTTAGGTCTCGACATAAGTCCCAACCCAAGCCCCTACTAAAAATTAATTTGGCTTACCTTCATCTGCAGGTTGAACTTGGTCACGAGTTCCTTCTGGCTGCGGGCCACCTCCTTTTGGTTGCGGCAAACTTCCAGCAACATGTTGTAGCTTTCTACTTTGATGTAGCCCTTCACAGTTTTGCCACTCTCGGGTACATTCTTGGGGATTCGCATGTTGATCAGACTGGCCTCGTGCAAGAGGCTGCTGCTGGCCATCGGAGGCCCGCCAACACTAAAGCTCGAGCCTAACGAAACGTCCATAGCTTTGTCCGCTGCAACGGGCGCCTCAGTTTGGACCTGAGTCTGGCCTTGGCTGCTACTATCAGTGCCCGTCCTCTTTGCTTTGCCGGGTTTCCTTGCCTGCTTGCTGAGCATCCGGTTCAATGGTTGCACACCGTAGCTGCTGTTCAACGTCGTGTTTCCGTCTGTCTGTAGCATTGGCTGGGAGCTAATGTGGACCCTCTTCCGACTCAACTTTCCAGTCCTGGCATCTTCGATAGTCTGATTGGCTTCGTCCTCAGCTTTGGCTGCCAACCGCTTCCGCTCATTATCCTCCATTTGGCGTTTGGTTTCTTTGCGGCCCTTGAGAGAGTTCTTGGCGCGGTTCATCTTTTCCCTCAAATTGATGTACTTGAGTCGGTGTTGCCTGAGGAATTTGTCGCGTCCAGACATGAGGCTGATGATACGCTTGCGCTCGGCCTCGGCGCACTTCTTGGTCATAAGCTTGGCATCGTCCAGGTCCGGCAGGTCAACCTCGATGCCGGCCTCATTGTTGTAGGCCATTTCCTGCAAAAATAGGATTGGATTAGTGACACTATCGTGAAACTGTCATATTCATGGCTTTCCATACCAGTGGCCTCAAATCGAAGACCAGCTTGTTGAAGTGGAACTTCTTTTTCACGATGTCAGGAATGTCCTTCTCTGTCACCGGAAGTGCTGCGTGTAGTTTTCGCTGGGCCAAAGATCGATTGTCGCACTCATCTATCGGCTGAAAAAAAGACAGTCCTTGAGATGTGCTCAAGTCCACACATAAGCCCCAAGTTAAGCCCCTACCTTTTCGGTGAGTAAAGTCGCCATTGTGCCGTCCATAATTCGGCGATGCCGCATCCTTTGGCCAAGACCAGCGAGTCCCATGGGAAATCCGTCGTCGGCCAATATTTCCTCTTCTGGCTTTTTGGATTGATCAACTTCGCTTTGGTTAGACTCTTGGCTCGAGCTGCTGCTGCCTTGGTGTGAAACAGCTTTCTTTTGTGCTGCCGTTTTAGCAGTCACGTCCCCATTGATGTCATCAAAGATGGCATTGTTGTCAGTCTTGCCATCTTGGTCACCCTCGTTGCGGTCTGATTCCTTTTCACTGCCATCCTCGCTGTTATCGTCTCCGTCGGTCTTGTTGGCATTCTCATCCTTGCCTTCATCATTGGAAACAGGATCATTATCATCATCATCATCGTTGTCACTATTTTCCTGTCCACTGTCTGAATCACTGCCATCAGCACCAGACTCTTGATTGTAATCCGGGTCTTTGACGCAGTCATCATCGGGATTGTCAACTTCGGTCTGCTGCTCTGGAAGAACCTCATCCTGCACTTCAGTCTGGACGGGTGTGCCGGAAAACTCCTCCGTGATGGTTTTGTTCGCGTCGCACTCTTCTGTCGTGCATTTCGTGGCCCCCTTGCGAATCTTCTCTTCCTGATCCATCGCCTTGGCAACGCTCTTCTCCCACGCCATGTCCTGGCTGCTCGACTCAACTGATTCCATGACGTTGCTGTTGGACTTCATGCTTTCAACAGGCGAGACGGCAGTCTTCTTCAAAGCTGGCAGTGGCTTGACAAGCGTTACGGGGCGTGGCTTGGCAAAGATGTGTGGCTCAGGCTCAGGGAGGAGTGCGATCATTTTCTGGAGGTCGCCGCCAAAGACAATTTCCTGAAATGAGACATAAGTCCAGTCATAAGCCCCCATCAAAGTCCCATAAGGACAAGTACTATTCATTTCACTTACACACTCTCGCATCTCGCTTTTTCCTTCCGTCACCAACGGAATCCAAAGGTACTGCCTGTACGGGTTTGTCCTCGTCATGATCTTGTAATTGGGATGAATGAAGTCTCGGACGTATTTGGTCAGGTTGTCGTAATTTCTCAACTTGTCCTCGAACTTCCGGCCATCCACTCTTCTGTTCAGGTAAGACAATGCGCCGCTGATTTGTAGTTGAGTACAACCTGAAATACATGGCGCTCCAATGTTAGCATCTCTATCACAAAGCGGACCTCGATCCGGACTTGCGTCTTGGCGTCAATCCGAAAGCAAGCGTCTCACCTTTTACAGTTCGCATGAAGAGGCGAGACTCGTACACGGGGCCGTTGACCTCATACTTCAAGTTGAAGCTCTCCATCCTGTCGTCGCCGAGATCCTTCGAGCTTGTCAGCAGCAGCGGACATTGCTCCTCGATTGGTACTTTCACAATGTCATCATCGCCAATCAAGATATGCTCAAACTTTTCACTTCTGCCGGAGAAAACTACTGCTCCGGCGATGTTCGCGGCTGTCTTGAACAAAACACCCAGACCGGTCTCGGCCATGTGGCTGTCAGCTGGAGCCAACGGAATCCCGGCTGCTTTTGCCTTCGTCGCACTGGTCGCAGGTCTACCGCCGAACTTGATCATTGTCACAACTGTAGGGGCACTTTGAAACGGGCTTCCGTCAAAACTTGAGTCGGGTTGAGGATTTTTGGTGAGTCTGATATTCGAATTGGCGATCGGCTGCTTTTTGAAATTTTCACTTGTAGCACTGAGCTGTCACTTTAAGTCAATCTACAAATCCTTTGCATTGCTTTTAGTATTGTCCAGTGCCACATGTATATCAGTAATGGTAGAAAGGCAATCTTTTGTCAGTGCTCCATTTTCCTTAGGTCAATGTAAGACAAAATTATGGACGAGGAGCAACAGTTGGATCGCAGTAGCAGTATTTGGCCTGAAAAATTCAAGTCCTAGCCAGGCAGCCATTTTGTCGCTCTAACGTTGACGGCAAATTGCTGAGCCAGCGGTCTGGTGGGGAACGATAACAAAGCTGAGACATCAGCTGAAAGAAACAAAAACAAAACAAAATTTCAGAAGTCACATGTCGACAAACAGATTTCATCCCGTTCGTTGTTTCCAACAACCATCAACCACCGGTGACAGTGACTGTGTGCAATAAGAAACAATCCGTGTCAGTGTCACACGTGTCCCCGCACTTGAGTTTAGACTTGCAGCAACTGTCATGGCGGCGGCACGCAAGAAAGGGGCTGCTAAGAGGCGACTAAGGACCTTGCGTCTGACAGAACGAGTTTCGGCAAAGGTAGGTCATTCTTGTGACTTCAAGCAATGGTCTCAAGTCATAAATGATGCCATCCGTCTTTCAGGCAGTTCTAAGTGCTCATCGATTCACCGCGCCGAGGTCAGCTAGAAAGACTAGGCCGGAATTCAAAGTGACTAATATCCGGCGGCAACAGGACGTCTGCATCCAGACAACATCCGGTTGGAGTGAACCGCAAGACTTGCAAATGGTGGTGAAAATTCAGCCGGTATTTACATTTTCACTTGGATTGGGGCTCATGGCTTGACCGGCGTTTTCTTTTGCTTGCAATTCCAGAAAAAAACCCCAACCTCATCCCGTCCATCATTGTCATACATGAATCTCGACGGAAACATGTCGCACGATGGCTCCAGCACTGACAGCAGCTCTGGCTATGAGCAGGAGAGTGAAGAAGATGTTTTGACAACTAAAGCTAGCCAGCCGGAATTGGATCGTGAATTCAGAGGATATCCAAGCACGGATGAGGAGACGGCAGGCGACGAGGAAAGCCAGGTCTTTCACAGCCATAAGAAAGACAAGGAGCATCAGGCGGAAGCCATGCAGCAGCAATCACAGGTTCTCGAGGCCAAAACACCCAGTCCTCCACGTAAGTTTAACCAGAAGCCCCAATATAAGCCCCCTTTTGACAACAATGTACATTAACAATGGAGTCGTATTTCAGGTCCTCGCACCCCTCCAGCCATGCAACTTTCTCCGGTTCAGGCTATTCGAACAATTTGGAGCCAGGACACCCAAGTGGCCCGACCGAGTGGAAAAGATGATAACTACAACGCTCTCATTCATGCGGCTCAACTTCTTGAGCCCACACAACTTCCGGTTCGTCAAGTGCAGTCGGCTGAACCTGTTCCTGGATCTTCTTGGATGACTGATCCACCGCAAAGGCCACGTCAGTTTGCTTCGAGTGACAGAGAAGATGTGGCACTTCAGATGGCGCTCGAGGCTTCACTTCGGGACATGAGGCCGCCAATGGAGAACGCTGACAGCAGTGAGGCTAGGTTGCTGATGCCGCCGCCCGATGCTCTGACAGATCGTGTCATGAAAGTCATCGTGAATAGGAGAATGCAAAATCCTGAAGTTAGCGTCGGCAAGGACAAAGACTATTTCCCGTCTCGTCAACGCAAATTGCCAACATCAGCTAACAGACATGTGCTGCCTTTAATGCCTTTGCCTGAGCCGATTGTCCAGATCCGTGAAGTTCCGGCTTCGGCCTCAACAGCAACAAGTCTTGATGGCAATAGGCACGGACTCGTCGGCAGGAAAGACACTCGCGTCAAGGCTAAAGGCCGCAGGGAGGCTTCTGTGACCTCCAGACCTCCGATTGGACCGCCAATTGTTATTCAACTTGATGGTGATACCGAGGACATCACCGACAAGGAAAACATTGCCACGAGCTCAGACCTTGAAATCGAGAACCTGACAACATCAGGCAGCGAGCCAGAGGCAAACAGCGATTCTGAAGGGGATCCGACAGATTACAGTGATGATGAGGACATTCGCAACCACTTTGGCGATGTCAATCCGGAAGACCGGAAGCGTGCTAGGGAGCATGTGCTATTAGCTCCATTGCCCAAGCGTAGGAGGCAAGACAACGGATTCTGGAGGGCGCTTCCAAAGGAGAAGGTACTGTACATAAAGTGGCGCTTAGGGTGGGGCTTATGTTAAGACTTACGTTTCTGTATCTGCTTGCAGTTCGACAAGATTGTGTCCGATCATCACAGGCAACTCATGGATGCCATGAAAGCCGAATCACCTGTTGAGGAAATGCCCGAAAACATTCGCGAGCTCCTCCACTTCCCTGACAGAAATATGGTCCATGATGATCCAGAGAAAGCTTTCCGTCGTTTGCTGACCAAAGGTGCTAAGCATCACATCCCTATTAAGTACATGGAGATCACATGGGAGATCGTCTGCGATTTGTTTGAGGTGTTCACGTCGGAACGCCCCCGTGGATTCCATCGCCTTCGCGAGCTGGAGCTCCAAGCACTTCCAGGATGCACACTTTACTACACGCTTGAGCATAGACGCACACACACGATCCACTACGTCTCCTCGGCCAAGTTCAAGAAGAAGACTTATCCAGTCAATAAGTATCGCTCACTCGTTTGCGAGACGAGAGCCGACCTCAAGGAATTGCTTGAATACCATGCCGAAAGGCACAACGGCCCTGTTGGCCATGAAATGAAGTTGACAGTTGAGAGGTCCGAGCCCATTTGCATTCACGGATATGTCGATGGTGTCACTCCAACCTCCACTGGCTCATGGAAAATGCTGTGCCAAGTGATTCGCCACAACTGCTGCAATCTCATCCTGAATTACTCAACGTTCATCTACGACAAGGATTACCAGCTAACACCCGAGCAAATCATGGAGGGCCTGATCGCGGACCTGAACCGGTACCCAAACGTGAGGTTGGGTCTCCTTATTTGCGACATGCCTGAGAGGATGAGGCTGTGCGGCCTCACCAACCACAATGGGGAACATGGATGTCTCACCTGCATCAGTCCTGGTGAGAAACGCGATGGTGCTCCGGGACGAATTTGGCCACCTTGGACTACAACTGGCCAACTGAGAGATGATGCCAGTTTCTTGAACTTAGCTGTTGCGAGCCAGATCACGGGCCTCACGGTCGGAGGCCAGAAGACGTCCACGCCGCTTGTACACATTCCTGGCTTCAGCATTGTCCATGGCGTACCTATAGATCCAATGCATTTGTTTGCTGGGCTGAGCAAGATGTTGTGGGAAAGGCTGGCAAAGACTTTCCTCAAGCGAAAGCAAATCAAGGAGATGACAGACGCCATCAGCGAGCTGTACTTGGGGCTTGACCTGCCTTCAGACTTCAAGCGAGAGAAGAGGCGCATCGATCCCCCCCACTTTCGTGCCAATGAATGGAAACAGGTGAGATAAAAGTTTTGGAGACTTTATTTGGGACTTGCTCCAAGACGTGAGCCTTCATTTTTGATTACAGTTGGTCGCCTTGTGCGGGGTTGACATTGGCCTCAAGTACCACGAGATGGGCTTCCCGGATGTTTGCAAAGTATGGCACAAGTACACGTACGTCATGAGAATGCTTGCACAAGGAGACATTTGGTACAGGCATTCGAGCTATGAGGGCGACTTGCTGAAGGCCGAGATTCAAATTCTGTACGGGCTTGTCGAGAAGTTGCTCGGCAAAAGTGGGTGTGTGCCCAATCTGCATGCACTGTGGCATTTGCCAATGTGGCGCCAGCGCTATCGCTTGGGAGTGATTTCGACGGAAAAGGCTGAGGATTTCTATGGGAAGAACCGGAAGTCCTTCGCACAACAAACAGTTTCTGTCGGGAAGCAGATCCATTACAATACGTTGCTGGCCGGGTTGGAGGGGCACGCCTGTGACACCACGTTCAAGTTCAGGCCCAGGGCCAAGGCCGGTGATATGGACCATGTGCTTGTCGACGCTGCCAAAGTTGCCTGGTACTATGTCGGCGATGCTGATGACCAGGACTGCTATCTTGCTCGCGAAATCTGCTGCGTCAAGTACTTCACCGAAGAAACAGGCATTGACTGGGATGCTGTTGGAATTTACGAAATTGTCGGTATGGAGGAAGATGTCACACTAGTCCCGAAGAGCAACATCATTGCCAAGGGTATCATCATCAGAGACAAACTCCTGAATGTGTGGACGAAGGATCTCCAAGATTTCTAAGCGCGACTAAGGCAGAGAGCCAAGTCAGTGCTTCAGTTGTCACGCAGGTCCCCACTCAAGTCAGTGATGAAGTGCTAGATGCCAATAATTATCACACTCAATAACGTAGAATAACGATAATTTGTTACATGTGTATTACCCAACGTTCTTGCCAAAATCATGCCAAAATCAATAATAATGAACCGCGAAGACCACCATTTGTCCAGTGGGCAAGTTACCAAAGACTGGTATTCAGGTGAAGATCTTGCAAAATGTCCTGTTGTTTCGTTGCTTAAGTTTCCGACAGAGACACGATGATTATGAAGGCAAATGGTATTTTTCATGATTGAAATAAAATTATGTGAGAATTGTTACGCAGTAGTCTATTTCTTTTGGAGAAGCATGTGGGGTTTCTGGCGGCGCTGATGTGGGGGCTTATGAGGGGGCTTAGGCGCATGAGACTTGGTTTGTGAAAACAATTAGCCTCATACGAGGATGCCTTCGAGGCCAGCATTAATGTACATATATAGCAATATATACGATTCTGTGCTTGTGCTGCCAAGTCTGCCAATTCGGCCTTGAACGCTCTCGGCAACGTTTGATCAGTGATTTCTTTCTTAGGCAAACTAATGACTACCCATTGCCAACAAGTAGGTCTCACACTGTCTCGCTACGTTGATTTGGTTTATGTAAATGTTCATGCCAGTGTTTGGCAGTTTCTGTAATGGCAAATGACTAGTTGATTTGTACTAGGGCAGCTTTTATTACGGATAGAAAATTTGATTGACTCATATTTTCGAAGCAGCGCGGGACAATTTGTAGGCGCGCGGAAATTTTTGCGAAACCGACGAAAACAAAAACAACAAAATTTGCGAAAAACATTTCGTGCAAAGGAGAGCGAATTAATTTGGACGACTAGAAATTAACCAATTCCCGTGGCTTTCACCACATCTGTGCAGACTATTGCTACAACCCAGAGTCGACGGCTTCCAAGACCGACGTGAAGACAGACGTCCCGAGCCAGGCGCCAGTGGCAAAGTGAAGCAGCGTCATGGCCGATCACGAGGAGGCCTTTGAGACCTCCATTCGGGAGGGCCTCACTAAGTGGAAGGGAGTGATAATCTACTCCACAGCCCAGTACCAATTCGTGTACATGCCTTTGGAAGGCTTCGTCGGAGGATCGGCATTGGATGTGTTGTCTAAAGTGGATTTGGACAGAACCGACTTGACTAGAGCTGACAGGCTCGAGGCCTTCGAATTGAAGCTGCCCGGCGAGGAGTACGGCAACGACGCCTACATTTTCCTCCGAGTCGAAGAAGGTAAGTCAGATTGGACGTAGGCCCAGACCAAAGTGCGAGAGCAAGTGCGACTTTAGCAAGGGGCTTCTGAGAGGGCTTCTATGGGGGTTACTGTGTTTAATGTCTACAACTTTTTTCATCTTGTAGGATGTGAGGACGAGTTCATCGACGGAGTCGAGTCGTACCTGAACTATCAGTTGAAAGCTGTAAATCTTCCGGACCGTATTGGAAAGTACAAACAAATGATCTGGCCTTGCCGCGACATTCTCTTCCCGATCCACAAGTACATGGTGAGAGACATGAAGAATCCCGTTTGGGCTTGGGAAATGCGGAAGACCTACGGCGACGAGATCAAGTATCACGATGTAAGCATAGAATTGGACTTTTCTGTAGGCCTGAGTGTGGACGTCAGCCTTCATACATGTGTTCCTTCTTTTTCAGGATGTCGTCGTTGGCGCTGCCCATCACCGTGTCCGTCTTGGACCAGGATCTGTTGCCTCTTCCTATGCTGGCTCTGTCAGCGCTGGTGATGTCCACGACATTGAGGCTGATGATGACAACGAAGAAGCCGGCGAGGACAGAGATTCCACCGGAGATAAGGGCACGTCCGCCGAGAAAGAAACTCCGGCCCAGTCTGCCGCACAACACGACAAGGATGACCAGGTGGTGGAGGAGAATGTTGAAAAGACGGGAGCAGAAAAGCGGGCCACTGACAAGTCCCAGACCGAGGAGCAGTCACAAGTCCGGGATGAGACCGACGAGCAGGCTGAAGTCCGGGATGAGGCGGACCCTTCGGATGAGCCGAGCGGACAGACGGCCAAGAAAGTCGCCGACAAAGTGGAAGTCTCTGAGGCTGAGATCGAGGCTCAAATGGAGGTAATTTTATAGCTGTCCGATCAGTAGCTGTTGCCACAGCGATTGGAATCTTTGTCAGGGAGCACATTGTACTAATAAGGGCTTGTCTCTGTTTCAGAATGTGGACATCCCGAGCGAACTGGCTCCAAAGCTGGCTGCCTTGTACAAGGAGCTTCCGCCGACTGACAAGTTCCCAGATCCGAAGAAGGACATCGAGGACTTCAAGAACATGGTCGTGAAACTTCGTCCGTTTGTAAGTTTTGACATAAGCCCGTATGTAAGTCCTTGGAAAAACTATATGATTACTCGCTTGTAGGAAAATGCCCAATTGGCCTCCGTGAACAAGAAGAAGTTGCCGGCCATCACAGTCAACAAGGATTGGAGCGACCGCATCATTGCTCGTGAGCGCAACAGAATTACCGAAATTCTCAAGGATCGTGACCGCCATGAGCAAGGTCTGGCTGACAAGCGTCATGCCGCCGCGAAGCGAAAGGCCTTGGCCAAGAAGCGCGCCGACATGAAGGCCGAGGAGAAAAACAAGGAGAAGGCTGAGAAGCAAGCCAAGGAGATGGCAGCGAAAGAGGCCAAACAGAAGGCGGAAATGGCTGCCAAGGAAAAGGCTGAAAAGGAGGCCAAGGA
>JAAUYL010029813.1_pt1 | contig 16141 bp, 12 predicted proteins | sample 7278011 | NCBI WGS metagenome assembly JAAUYL01 (sample SAMN14350225, study PRJNA611818) | marine sediment metagenome | isolation source: surface marine sediment (1.8m) | place: French Polynesia: Moorea | collected 2018-08
AAACAATGCCCTTAACAATTCTTGTTGTTGATGATGACTTGGGAACTCGCTTATGTCTTAGTGATTACCTGGAAATATCTGGCTACTTGGTAATCAAAGCTGAAAATGGTCAACAAGCTTTAGATTTAGTTGAAAAATCTCAGCCCCATCTGATTATTACTGATATTGCTATGCCAAAAATGGACGGTTATGAACTGGTAAGACGAGTTCGGGCACGTCCAAGTTTTCGTCTCTTACCTGTGATTTTTCTAACTGCTCATACAAGTACACAGGACAGAGTGAAAGGTTATCAATTGGGGTGTGATATTTATTTACCAAAGCCTTTTGAATTAGTAGAGTTAGGAGCAGTAGTCCGCTCTTTATTAGATCGATATGCTCTGATCGCCCAAGCTTCACCCGGACCTAATTCTTTACCTACTAATAGTAAATCTTTGGTAACAGAAAAGCTATCAAAATCAGATTATTCAGAGACAGTATCTCAGTCAATTATCATAAATTCTCAGATTAGTTTGACAGCCAGAGAACAGGAAGTTTTGAGTCTCTTGCTTAATGGTCTTTCTAATGTTCAAATTGGCGATCGTCTACATTTAAGTCCGAGGACTATTGAAAAATATGTGAGTAGTTTATTGAGAAAAACTGATACTAACAATCGAGCTGAGTTGGTTCGTTTTACTATGGAAAATTACTTCGCTAATTAATATTAATTAAAGGAAATAGGGAATAGTTAGAGGTGTTAAATTTTCTGCATTTTTCCAAGTTAGGCGAATAAAAATCCCAACAAGGAGTGAACATTAATTTAGTTAGTATTTTTTGGTACTTTTTTCTAGGTTTAGCACTACTGAAACTAATGATACATCATTAGTTATTCAGCAAGCCCTAATTAATAATCTTTTCAGGAAAGTAATCTAAAATTCAGCGATCGCCAACTACTATTTTATTTTCATTTATCAAATAATCTAATAACCCCTCACAAGCATCTAAAAGTATCTCAATAACATAATCAAATCCATCTGAACCACCATAGTAAGGATCGGGTACTTCCTTAACATCAAAATATCTACAAAACTCACACATTAACTTCACTTTCTCCCCATATTTACCAGCACTATCTAAGCGAAGTACATCCCGATAATTTTCCTTATCCATTGTGAGAATTAAATCAAAATTATTAAAGTCTTGTACTTGAAATTTACGGGCTGAACCTTTCAGGTTAATACCTCTCATTTTAGCTGCATAAGTCATTCTAGAATCAGGAGGGCTACCTATATGATAGCCGCCAGTACCAGCAGAATCACAAACTATGTGGTCACCAAAATTATCTTTTTCTATCAGATGATTCATAATATTTTCTGCCGAGGGAGAACGACAGATATTACCAAGACAAACAAATAATAGTTTATAAGACATAAATTAATTGAGAATTTAGAATGCAGAATGTATAATTATTAAATTCATTTAATTGAGAATTTAGAATGCAGAATTATTAAATTAACAAATTAACTATTTTTTGTAGCAATCCGCGCATAGGTTGTAACAATTCAAAAACTAGAAATAAACTCTAATACTCTTGCCTATTACCCATTACCAAAGAATTAATAATTATTAATTAAATAATTCATGTTCAGAGCTTCCCCTTTCAAGGGGAAAAAGCGGTCGTTTTCGGCAGTCGTCGACATGAAACGCGGAGCGACTTGAATTGCGGAGCTTTCCGCAGGATGGGATGGATGGGTTACCTAATCATATCCAATCGACCAACTCGAGAAAAGTGCTCTTGAATTTCCTTATATTCAATTCCATTACGGTTTTAACCTTCTTGTAATTATCAAGTTCGCCATTATCAATTATCCATTAATGAACTATTCCCAAAAAGCGACAAGATTTTGGACACGAATAAAAATATGATTGCTATAGTTCTAAATTCTAAATTTTTCAGAAATCCAAAAGACTAGGATACAGCTTCTCAGTTAATCTACTATTATATTTGTAGCTACTTAACTTCAAACCTTTCCTAGCCATTATTACTATTTAAACTACGATAACCCTGGTATATTTAAACCACCTGTCAAATCCTCCATACGTTCACGCATAGTAGCAGTAGACTTAGTATAAGCATCTAGCATTGCTGCTGTAACCAGTTCAGAAATTACTTCTGCCCCTTCCCCCAGTGCATCTGGTGAAATTTCTACTCGCCGTGGTTCTTGGTTCCCACTCAAAAAAACCTTTACTAAGCCACCACCTGCTACCCCTTCAACTTCTAATTGATCGAGTTCTTCTTGAAGTTGTTTGGCTCCTTCTTGAACTTGTTGAGCTTTTTTAAAAGCTTCAGTTAGTTCTTTCATTTTACCTAAACCGAAGCCAAAACCTTTTCCTTGTGTCATAATTACTCTTCTATGGTAAGTCTTATTTGGTATTTGTTTGTTGCCATTTTATAGATTCTATATCAGTGATTGAGAATCTAATTTTATTTTGTGCTTTAGTAGGAGCTGATTAAAATGCTAACCTACGCAGCTATAGCATCATAGCATCTATCATAAAAATCATAACACTACATAACATATAAATTTTTAGCACTTGATTATCATGAATAAATTGACATTTATTTTCCTAATTTATTCAATATTTCCTCAGACAATTCATTAATAATCTTAATCAAAAGCTCTTTATTGTTGCTCAACTGCCTTAAGTCTAGTAATTAATGGTTCCAGAAGGTGGGGAATCTGAAAATCCGACTAATTTCAGGTACTATTATAAAAAAGAAATATAAATTAATTTGTTGTTAGGAATCTGATTGATGAGCATAAAAATCATATTTCCAACGATAATTTATTCATTCTCTATACTTGATTTGTACCCCTAAACCAATGCAACTACTATCAAACACAAATTATAGTTTATTGGTATTATCAAGTTAGTACTTCTGAAAAATCTCCCATAACTTTTACTTCTGGTTTTAATAACAACGACCACTGCTTTTCCACCTGTTCTTGAACATGATAAATCAGTTGTAAAATCTCGTTAGCTGTAGCTCCCCCACAGTTCAGAATAAAATTGGCATGGCGGTGAGCAACTTGGGCCATACCTATTTGATAACCCTTAAGCCCAGTGTTTTCAATTAACCAGCCTGCTGATTTTGGTCCAGGATTCCGAAAAACACTACCACAACTAGGTAAGTGATAAGGTTGAGTAGTTCTTCTCTTGTAAAAATTTTCAGAAGTTATAGCTGTTAGCAGAGCAGGCTTTTCTCCTGGTTGTAACTGAAAAGTAGCTTGAGCCACAAAAATAGATTTACCTTGTAGCTTAGAATAGCGATAGCTGTATTCTAAATCTTGAGCAGACAAAATATTTATCTGACCATTAGGCAACATAACATGGGCATTCACTAATATATCAGCCATACATTTACCTTGTGCCCCGGCATTCATTACCACAGCACCACCAACAGTGCCAGGGATACCAACAGCCCACTCCAAACCTTGCCAGCCCATTTTTGCTGCCTTCCAAGCAAGACGTGGTAATGATTCACCAGCACCTACAGTCAGAAGACCTGTTTTTTGTTCAAAGTTGATGTGTCGGAGATGGCGACTGCCAATAACTAATCCAGATAAACCACTATCGCTGACTAGCATATTAGATCCAGCTCCTAGCAGAGTTATTGGTAGCCCTTCAGAGTTAGCAAACTGAAAACTTGCTTGTAAGTGATCTAATCTTTTTGGTGTAACATACCATTGAGCAGGCCCTCCGACTCGGAAAGAAGTTAGAGGAGCCAGAGGAACATTAGACTTAATTACACAATCTGTTCCTAATAACGGGATTGGTTTATACTGTGGCCTTTGATCTGAACTAGCTATGTGATAAGAGAGAGTCATGGTCATAACTAATAACTTGAATTATGGTAATTTAAAGGGGTCGGTTTTAGAGTTATACCAATTAAATAAATATTTCCTACATATTTGGTAGTCAACTAGCAGGATTACCGATGGGAACTATAAATCATATAGCACAGATGTGTATCAGGAATTATTACTATTACTGCTTCCTATTTCTGCAATGATCCTTTAGCCTTTAGCTTTTAACATTATTTGATCAAATTGGTATTATTTAACTCAACTTAATATTCTTCATTAAGCTATTTCACTAGATGCGACCTGGACCTGATAGTGAGGTAGTTGATAATATGCCATGAGTTTTGGAATAATCTGATTCAGGTTGCCAGCACTCAGAAATATTGCCATATCCCCTGGTTGTAGAACTTCATGCAAAAATTTACTCACTGACTCTAAAGATGGTTGATAATAAACATGTTGATGGTAACTAGAAATTGCTTCAACTACTTGTTGGCCATCAATTTGACCATCAGATGATTCTCCGGCACTGTAAATATCAGTAACAATCACCATGTCAGCATCATTAAATGACTTAGCAAACTCTGAAATAAAAGTCTGAGTACGACTATAACGATGAGGTTGGAATATAGCAATAACTCTTTCAATTGGCAATAAGTTATTTTGTTTGATGAGGGGTAAATTTGTGGTCGATATATGAGACTTTGGAGTTAATTCCTTACTTTTCCGTAAGCGAGCTGCAGCCAGAGTAGCATTAATTTCACTAGGATGATGAGCATAGTCATCAATAAATACAATACCGTTATATTCTCCCCGATTTTCAAACCGACGATGAGCACCTTCAAATTTAGCGATCGCTGCAGCAATAGCTGTAAATTCTAGACCTAATAACCTACCTACTGCCACAGCAGCCAAAGCATTACTTAAGTTATGTTTACCCAATAACCCCAATTGTAGTTGTCCCAAAGGTTGGCCTCGTTCCCAAACACGAGCCAAGGTAAGATTAGATTGATAATCTACACAATCTACTGTATAGTCAGCCTCACTTTCGGGGTTAATACTGTAACTAATAGTTGGCTGAAGTTTATCTTTAACATTAGAGCAGTCAATACAACCTACTAGACTCTGACAGTTTTCTTTAAATACTTGGAAAGTTTCGACAACTTGTTCTAAACTTTCGTAATGGTCTGGATGATCTAACTCAATATTAGTGACTACACCAATGTAGGCAGATAATTTAACTAAAGAGCCATCTGACTCATCTGCTTCTGCCACTAGATAAGGACTTTTACCTAAACGAGCATTACCTTCCCAAGCATCTACTTCTCCACCAATAACAATAGTGGGGTCTAAACCAGTCTCTAGAAGCATAAACCCAATTAAACTGCTAGTTGTAGTTTTGCCATGGGTTCCAGCTACAGCTATGCTTTGATAATCCTGAATTAGAGCCGCCAATAAATCCGAGCGATGGAAAATTGGACATTCAAGTTCAACGGCGGCTTTATACTCAGAGTTAGTTGTATTAATTGCTGTTGAACAAACTACTTGTGGCAGTTGAGAAATTGCTTGGTTATTTCCCACTCTAACATTGTGTTCTTTTGTCATTACTGCTCCTGTATTTACACGGAGATCGGTAGCGGATAAATTTAACTTAGAATTGTTTGACAAAGGTAAATTTTGTTCTTCAATAGTTTGTTGAAATAACTCTAAATTTTTGGCTTCTTGATGCCAAAATATATGTGCTCCTATTGCTTCTAAGCGCTTTGTTATGTGGCTGGATTTGAGATCCGAGCCATAAATAGGCAACTTGCGTTTAGCTAAAATATAAGCAAGAGCAGACATTCCGATACCGCCAATACCAATAAAATGAAATGGCTTACCACTTAAATCAACATATTTACTCATTAATTGCTCCTTACACACCAAACCGCGTGCTTAACACGCGACATCATACCAGGAATTTTTTTTTTTAGATAGAGTTTAGCAGTAATTTAGGAAAAACACTGTTTAGCTGGGTGAATAGTCTCTATCTCTCGTGATTAGTTTGTTTTATATCAAATATTTACCTACTGGCCAGTATCTTTCCGGACATATCTCAAAAACAGATCGAGGATTAATCATCAGGATTTTTTTCTAAAAGAAAAAATATTTATCGTAACTAATCAGACCAAAAAAATTATCATTCAAGGTTAGTAGTTAGACAACAGACTATTGAAAAATGTAGTAAGATGAAAAATTCCTAATTTTAACTTAATTTGAGCAACATCTGCTTGTTAAAATCGAGGACATCGGTTGAAGTTGTAGGGAGGTTTCATGGGACGTTTCTACAACTTCAAACTGTGACTTTATGACGCTTCGTACAATTTTGATTAAATTGATCTTTAAATCAACTTGATATTGGCTTTAATAAATTACTTGGGATCGTAATTAACCTACAAAAAAATTATCAAATTACCATTTTGCTGTATGATAATGCTCAAGGTTAATTTTCTTTTAAGCTCTCCTGCCTGAAATTCATATCACTTATTTAAAAGTAAGGGATGTGGAATCAAGCCATGGCAAAGTTTAAATCTGAAATAAATATCTGAAACTATCAATAAGTAAGCCGTGGGGCAGCACGGGGACTTGATAGATTCACTCGGAATATATCTACTTAAATGGATATATTTACCGAAAAACCCATGCTGACACTTTTTTTATCAGTATGTAGAACTGTCTAAAAATTGAAATTTTACAAGCTATTGTTAGGAGGGAAAAAGTGATTAGAGTTGCCATAAATGGTTTTGGACGGATTGGACGGAATTTTTTACGTTGCTTGCTCACTCGTACAGATAGCAAACTGGATCTTGTAGCTATCAATGATACTTCCGACCCTAAAACCAATGCTCATCTACTAAAGTACGATTCAATGTTAGGTACTTTAAAAGGTGTAGATATTAGTGCCGATGAAAATTCTCTTACAGTCAATGGCAAAACAATTAAATGTGTTTCTGACCGTAATCCTTTAAATTTACCATGGGGAGATTGGGGTGTTGACTTAATTATTGAGTCTACAGGTGTATTTGTGACTGAGGAAGGAGCTTCAAAGCATTTACAGGCTGGAGCTAAAAAGGTTTTAATTACTGCTCCTGGTAAGGGTGGACAAATTGGGACTTTTGTGGTAGGTGTGAACCACGAAGATTATAAGCATGAAGATTACAATGTCATCAGTAATGCTAGCTGCACAACTAACTGCCTAGCTCCTGTTGTCAAGGTTATACATGACAACTTTGGCATTATTAAAGGTACAATGACCACAACTCATAGTTATACTGGTGACCAACGTATTTTGGATGCTAGCCACAGAGATCTACGACGGGCCAGAGCCGCAGCAGTAAATATTGTGCCAACTTCTACAGGTGCAGCTAAAGCAGTGGCTCTAGTAATTCCAGAAATGAAAGGTAAGTTAAATGGTATCGCGATGCGTGTTCCTACTCCTAACGTTTCTGTTGTAGACTTAGTAGCTCAAGTTGAGAAAAATACCTTTACTGAACAGGTAAATGAAGTTATAGAGGCAGCTGCTAATGGACCAATGAAGGGAATCATTGAATACAGCGATCTACCTTTGGTTTCTATTGACTATCGTGGCCATGATTGTTCTTCAATTGTTGATGCTAGTCTGACAATGGTTATGGATGGCGATATGGTAAAAGTTATTGCTTGGTATGATAATGAGTGGGGTTACAGTCAGCGTGTTGTAGATTTGGCTGAAGTTGTAGCACAGAAGTGGGCTGCTTAATAATTAATAATTAATAATTAATAATTAATAATTAAATAGTTTAGGTTAAAAGCCTCCCTTTGAAAGGGTAAGAAAAGAAAATTTTTTCCTTGAGCGTCGATCCTCTCCCTTTTATGGAGAGGTAATTATTAATTGTTAATTGTTAATTGTTAATTGCTGAAGGACTATAGACCGGGATTTGAATGCAGCGATTGTGCTATCTCAGTATGGGGAAGTGAATCAAAAAAACTAGGGTGGGCTGCACCCGAAATTACGCCTGTGAACTGGAAGGAGCCGACTCCTCAGGTAGAAGCAGGAAGCAAGCATCAAAACTGGCAAAACCCAGGTTTGTCCTAGTTTTACCGGAATTGTGTAGGTATTGTACAGCAGGCAAACCTATAAACCTAGTTTTTTCGTAGATGTCTATTGTTAAAAACAACAATTTATTCCAGAAACTGGGTTTCTTCGGGCAAGTCCTAAAAATGAAAGAAAAAACTCCAATATATTAAGATAGTCATTATCAGGTTTGGGTTAACGCAAAAGAAATAAGACTTACGCAGAGATCATATATATATTTCACAAACTATAACGTTATAGTTTGTCCACTATATTATATAGTACCTCTGCGTAAGTCCTGAGAAAATTAAAATAAATAACTTTTTCAAAAATGTTGAAATCCTTGGCTAAGTGTAAGTTGCTCGTTTGGGTAGATTCCTTGGCTATCTATTAATAAGATGTCGGTGTCGTCTGTGGTTGTACCCACTATGGCTGCACCGACTCCAATTTTTTTGACTAATTTTTGGCCATAAAATAGTGGCAGACATAAAACTAGCTCGAAATCTTCTCCTCCATATAGTGCCCAGTTTAATGCTTGTTCAGATGAGACAAATTTAGTCAAACAAGGAGGAATGGGAATTTGATTTCGTTCAATTCTAGCCCCTATCTGAGATGCTTGACAAATTTGAATAATTGCATCTGCTAGCCCATCACTACTATCCATTCCTCCTACTAAGATGGGGTTTTTGCTATCCTCTGGACCACTAAAACTATTTAAAGATAAGCAATCCCATAAAATTGTTAAAATGTCAAATCTTGGTTTGGGACGTTGGTGAGCGAAAATTAGGCTAGAGCATTCTGCTTCTGTGAGAGATTCACCTAGTTCTGGAACAAGTAATAGTTCTAACCCAGCTCTTGATGCTCCATGGACTCCAGTGGCCACTATCACATTTTGGGGTTGACAAGTGGAACGAAGAATAGTGTTGAAAGGGTTAACTTGTCCAAAAGCAGTAATTGAGATAGTAGAAACTGGCGATCGCACAATATCTCCACCAACTATAGGGGTATTGTATGGCTGTAAGCATTCAAAAATACCTTTGTAGAGTTGTTCAACCCAAGTAACGGATGTATCGCCAGTTAAACCAAGAGCGATCGTAATCCCAATAGGAAATGCTCCCATTGCTGCCAGATCGGATAAGTTAGCAGCAGCACTGCGCCAACCTACATCTTCGGGGGAGGTTGTGCGATCGCTAAAATGTATTCCATCGACAAGCGTATCAGTTGTTACTACTAATGATTTGTTGGGTTGAGTTGGCAAAATAGCAGCATCATCCCCGATAATATCGTCTGGGCAAAAACGGTGTAATCTTTTTAAAAGTCCTTGTTCGCTAATATCTTTAACTTTGAGCATAGAAATATATCTATAATTATAGCTTTTTTGATGTTATATCAAGTCTCATTAATTAGCCATAATAAAAATCTTTTCTCTGATAAATTTCTCCCTGTTCCCTGTTCCCAGTTAAGTGTTCCCTCAATTTTTTATTGTGGGTATTCAAAAAGACATGATATTAATTACAGTAAAGTATATAAAGCAACCTTTAAATCTCCAGATGGGAAAAAAAGCGATCGGGTTAATACGCTTCGGTGCTAATGACTATAATATTTGAATATTTGTGATTTAGACTTGGGTCTCGTATTGCTGTTGACGAGCTAAAATTGCTTAGATAAGACTACTGCGAAACCTGGTTGCTTGGAAAAATCGTTGGTTTAAACAAAAGACATCTAGGCGCATAACCAAGTTTATAGCAGTTTTCATGCTTGATAGACCACAGGTAAAGACACCCTAATTATCGCACTCATCTTTAATTCAGCAACTATTTTAGTAACAAGAGCTTTTATACTGACTCCTAACAATGAGTTTAGGGGTCTACTCAACTGAAAAACCCTGTTTGAGCCTGGTGCGTAAGTCCTGTTATAGAGGTTTTCATTGATATAGACCAAAGCTCTGAGTTCTGTAAGTCCTCAAATTTTACGCATACTCACGGCTTTGTTGCATGAATGTTGCGATATAGCTGCCGCACTTGCTCCGCCAACGCAAACTCCCCCCACAAGAGAAGTTAATTAGAAAGCTACAAAGTAGCTTTCTGGTTTACAGTTCTGTATCATACGATTAAGTACAGCACATTGTATGAACAACTCCACTGCCTGATTATCAAATTTTCGTCGTCGTAACTTGCCCCCAAATATCACGAAGAAGTCTAAACATTGTCGTTTCAGATAGGGAGCGCCTATGGTAACCACTTTCACGCTTCCAAATATTCGCCCCGTCAAGCGAATCCGCCTCAAGTTTTCATCTCTAGGATGGGGAGTCCCTTTACAGTTACCATGTTGCCAAATTACTGCATCTTTTCGTGGCGGAATCGTCGGTTTGGCTCCTAGCTGACTGGCTTTTTCATAACAGTTGTACTTATCATAAGCCCCATCACCTGATACTTGAGTAATCTCACCTTCTACCCTATCTAATAGGTCACAAAATATTTGGTGATCGCTTACATTATTAGTGGTGACAACTGCTGTGACAATCTCTCCAGTGGCCTCATTCACCCCTAGATGTAATTTACGCCATGTCCTGCGTTTACGCGACAACCGTGAATCCTGGTTTTCCATTCCCCTTCACCGTATACTTTGACCCCCGTTGAATCTACTACTAAGTGAATCCCTTCTTTAGTTGGCATTACTGGTATCGCAATATTTAACTTTTTGAGCCTACGAGATACAGTGCTATGGTCTGGTACAGGTAAGTCTAGGTCCATCAAATCAAATATAGATTCTACAAATCCTTCTGTCTGTCCCATGCGCTAGTCCATACAGGCTACTCAGAGTAACCATTAGTTCAATAGCTATATCACTATAAGTATTAGACGCTCCTCTTCGTCCTGTCCTCTTTTGGTTTACCCACTGCTCTATTACTTCTGGTTTACCCACTGCTCTATTACTTCATTACTGAGCCAGAATGTGAGACTTCCTCTATGTTTTAAGGAGGCATCGTCCATACGACCAGTTGCTGACCCGGTACTTGCACTTAGACTTAGACTTGGACTTGGACTGAATCATATCTACGTTGGTGTAGGTTTTTTTGTGCCATGTACTGTTATTTTTACCCTATTTCCTTTGTTTGTGCAACAAAGCCCATACTCACTACTATTTATGTAGTCTACTTTTGTGAAAACTGCGATAATGGTTTACTATCAATGAATTTAACAGAATTTTCTTTGTTGCTTCTACAAAAAATATAAGATTTATCTTATTACAGTATAATTCATTTAAGTAAATCACAAAACTCTTTTGGGATAGGGAGTATGGAGTAGGAAGATACTTTGGAGTTGCGCGTACTCGCTGTAGTCTATCTATTTGAAAAACGCTATAATTTTTTATTTTTTGTTGAGATCGGAGTTGCAAGAGGGAGCCACAGTGCTCTATATCACTTCGCGATTCCTACTTACGCACTTACGCACAATTATACCAATTTCATAAACTTAGGCTACACTGGTTATCTACTGCCAGATTATATGTTTGATTCTTGAAATATGATGTGTAGCCATACTTGAGGAAATTGGTATTAATTATTTTTTAACTACTATATTGATGGAAAATTTTATTATTTAGCTTGTTGCTTGTTAATTTGTCAATTTCACCAGAATCTAGATTTATAGAATCCAGAAATTATTTTACCTGGCTAGTAAGTTCTGGATTAAAACTAATAATTAATACACTGAACTCTTTATTCATGTAAATTCCTAGAAAGAAAAATATGAGATTTAGTAATAAGTTTTACACCCTAAGCCAGAATATAGACTTATAGTATGTTAGATTTTTTTTGTATTATCTTAAACAATTATACAGGATAATTTACTAAAAACGATATAATTAAAATGTTTTTTTTTGCTATCGGAAAAATAAATATTACTTTTGCATATTTATTTGTTTTTTGTTAGTATATAAACAAAGCATATCGTTAGTTGAGAGAATAGTTGAGATACTGCGAATCTTAATTAAGTAACTATAATATTAGTCCAAATTTAATTTTTAATAAATACAATTAATAAATATTAAGAATTATGTAAAAGATTAATAAAAATTAATTAAAAAGCAGAGTTATTGACAAAAATCAAGACAACTATTAAGCCGAAATAGTGTTGTAAGCTACATTTTTTTCAGTGTAAATAATAAATGATAGTTTACAGTACAAGGTAAAAGACGACTTCTTAACATTACTTTAATAACTTTCCTGATCCATGAAACCAAGAATAATAGTCTGTGGCTTGGGTCGTACCGGCTACAAAATATTTCGTCTATTAAGACAGCAGGGTGCAACAGTTGTTGGCATAAGTGACCGCCCACTCCGTGGAGAGGGTTCAGAAATTATCGTCGGCAACTTTCGTTCAGCATCTACTTTATTAGCAGCAGGCATTCAAAGTGCCCATACTCTGGTTTTAGCAGGGAAAGATGAGTCTGTTAATTTGGCCGTCTTAATGTTAGCAAGGATTCTCAATCCTAAAATTCGGATTATAAATCGCCTATTTAACACCAGTTTGGGCGATCGCTTAGACCATACCCTGACTGACCACACAACCATGAGTGTGTCAGCTTTAGCAGCTCCAGTGTTTGCTTTTGCAGCCTTGGGTAATCATGCTATTGGTCAACTACGTCTATACAATCAGACCTGGCCAATGCACGAAGAATTGATCGATCGGAATCATCCTTGGTTAGGTCGTAAGATCGCTTCGCTTTGGGACGATCGTTCTGTGATGTTAATTTACTATATACCAGTCGCAGATCCAATCGATCTAGTTTCTGCAGTAGTAAAAGGGCGACAGTTACAGGTAGGAGACCGCCTGATTATTGCCAGCAAACCTAGTGTGCGAACTCGCAGACAAAGTTTAATTCACAACTTCTTCAAAATATTTGCCAGACTCAGACAATTTCAGCGACATAGTAAATCAGCAGTAATCCTTAATTTAGCTCTTTTAGTAACTGTTCTAGTTTGTACTATTACTTATATTAGTATTAATCTGAATAATAGTTTTGTTGATTCCCTCTACTTTACTGTTGGTATGATTACAGGAGCAGGGGGAAATGAAAAAATAGCAGAACAAGCACCAGGTAGTATCAAAATATTTACTTCCATAATGATGCTTGTCGGTACAGCGATCGTAGGTATTTGCTATGCACTCCTAAATGACTTTGTATTAGGTACTCGCTTCCAAGAATATTGGGATGCTGCTCGCATTCCTCTGCGCCATCATTATATTATTTGTGGGTTTGGTGGAATTGGTTTACATATTGCCCAGCAACTTGTTGCTAGTGGTTATGAAGTAGTAATAATAGAACGTAATCCTAACTGTCGATTTCTCAATACTGCCAGATCGATGAAAATACCTGTAATTGAGGGAGATGCAAGTTTATCTACGACCTTAGAAGTTGCCAATATTGAAAAAGCTGAAGCTCTATTAGCTGTAACTGGTAATGATATTGTTAATTTAGAAATTGCTCTGAGTGCGAAAGGTCTTGTACCGAAAATACCAGTTGTCGTGAGAAATCAAGATCCGCACTTAGCTCTAATGGTGCAACAAGTCTTTGAATTTGAGTCTGTACTTAGTCCGACAGAATTAGCAGCTCCTGCTTTTGCTGCTGCAGCGATCGGCGGTAGAATTTTGGGCAATGGAATTACGGCAGATAGTTTGTGGGTAGCATTAGCTACTTTAATTACACCAGGACATCCTTTCTGTGGCAAAGTTACTCAAGACGCCGCTCACAGTGCTGACTTTGTACCCTTGTATATAGAAAGCAACGGTCAAGAAATCCATGGTTGGGATTTGTTGAGTGCGACTTTGAACTCTGGTGATGTCTTGTACTTAACGATGCCAGCTAATAGACTAGACCAACTCTGGAGAAATGCGCCTATACAACTAATAAGTAATGCGGTTGAATAGTTTAATAATCCACTAAATAGATAGATCGGAAGGTTTTGAAATGTGTCGTTTTTCTGATCCTGGGTTTTACTCAGGAGCTTTAAACTTTCCGTAATTCCGTAATTAAGTGGGTAGTTCAATAATTAATAATTAATAATTAATAATTAATAATTACCTCTTCTTAAAACATTGAGGATTGGTTAAAAAGGAAATTTTTTTCTTCTCTTGGTCGATTGGAGGCAAGCGAGGAGACCTCGCCATCCCATCCTAACGGAATGCTGCCTCTTTCAGAGGAGCTGCCTCTTTCAGAGGAGCTGCCTCTTGCAGAGGAGCTGCCTCTTGCTACGGTAGCTCTCGCTAACGCTAACGCTAACGCAAACGACCGCTTTTTTCTCCTTTAAAGGAGAGGCTTTAAACCTTTATTTCTCGGTCAAATTATTTGGGTAGTTCTGCATGGTAATGGTGAGGATATATATTTTTTAATTTCTCCGACAGTCCCCATCTCCCTACACTCCCGGTGCTTCCTTTACCATTACTATGCACCACCACCATTATTTGTATTATTTATTACTCAGGTATATTTTCTGTTCCTTGTTTCGAGATCCGGTATTTCCTACCTCCACTAAATGTTAAATTAATTTAATACAAGTACTTATAATTAGATTCTGCATAAGTTGTTGCAATAAGTAATGTGGAATCATAACAGTCATTTCCATAGCTATCTGTTGCGCCAACTTCCCAATGTAGGTTGTGGGTTGGGCAAGTTTCCATGGAAACTTGCCGAGCGGTCAGAGTGGATGCAGTTGATTTTGACAGTATGGTCTTACAAGAGGCATCAAATCGCAATACTGCTCCCAATATTTCTGACAAATACTCTCCAATTAGTTGGAGCTACTGGTGTGTCTAGACTAAAATTGTGGGTGTTTGAGCAAGCAACGAGGGAAGACCTCTCCCCCAACCTCTCTCCTGCGAGGAGAGGGGAGAAATCCCCCCCCTTTCAAAGCTATGCTTTATAAACATCTTTCTTAACATCAAACGTAGACATTAAAATGCACCCCAAGATTCTTACTCCCCCCTCTTCCCCCTCTTCCCCCTCTCCCCAGCCTCCCACAAGGTTTTCAGGAGTTCCTTATCAGGGATAGCCTTCAAAGGGGGGTAAGGTGGGATAGTTGTGGGGTTGGGGGTTAGGTTTTTTTAACCCACATTTTCAAGCTTGACGCGCCACTACTATGAGTTATTTAAACTTAGAAAGTGCACTATCAAAGGCGCTGTGCAAATCATTCCAAGCCTTTTCAAAACCAACTTTTACATCTCCCCATGCTTGTTCGCTGGAGTTTTGTAGATCCTGAAATTTCGTTTTGACTGCATCACGCTGAGTAGACAATTCTTCTATCTTATCGTGATAACTAACTTGGGCATCTGCTTTAACTTGTTGAGCTTTAGCTTTCATTTCATCAATTTGAGTATTTAGCTTGTCAAGTTGAGCTTTGATTTTAGCTTCGTAGGCTTGTTTTGTTTCTGGTTTATTTGTCATAATTTTAACTCGATATGATTTAATTAACAACTATTTTTTCATAACAAAATAGACTAATACTTTGACTTCTCAAAAAGATTGAAAAGTTAGCTAATTGCCAGAATAATTAGCTCTAGTTAGCTAACTGTCCTACTAAAAACTATGTAACAGATACTGTCTATTTTGTTTATGTATTATTTTAATAATTGCTCAAGCTTTTGTCAATAAAACATAAGAATATGTAACAATATATCAAAATTGATTTTCCTCAACTTCTAAATAAATTAAACTGCTCTGTTGGAAATAATTTAGTTCTCCCCCTAGAAGTGCTGTATTTTTCATGTTATGCTCATAAGTTATACCAATTCCCAAAAGCATTTCTATACTTATGCCGAACTTCAGTTATTAAGTAATAAATACAGGAAAAATCACCATGCTTGCTAATAATAGCCCAGGTAATGTTTATTATTTTTATATTTACTCCTCCTCACACTCCCCACACTTTCGCTCCTGGGAGGGGTTAGGGGTGGGTGCCAAACTTCCCCACCCGATCGGGTATAGCATTCTTTTTGATAAATGGTATTAGACTATTTTTAAATGTTTCCATAGTGACCGAAAAATTGTGGTCTCAAGCCTCCCCTTTTAAGGGTATAAAAAGTGGTCGAGAGATGGGGAGGTTTCCCGCTCTTAACAGAGCCGCGTTTCATGTCGCGTTTGCGCAATTATTCCGTAGGAAAGCGAAACGCATTTCAAGTCGCACCGCGTTTCGCTGGGCGACATG
>JAAUYL010035764.1_pt1 | contig 16122 bp, 8 predicted proteins | sample 7278011 | NCBI WGS metagenome assembly JAAUYL01 (sample SAMN14350225, study PRJNA611818) | marine sediment metagenome | isolation source: surface marine sediment (1.8m) | place: French Polynesia: Moorea | collected 2018-08
GCTGATCAAAGAAATCGGTCGAAGCATCGCGGAGAATGATCAATTTTGACGCACATTTTACACCCCCTACTATTCCAACTTTTACACCCCCAATACCAACACGAAACAAATCTGCGTGTAGTAAGTGTTCTCGCTCGGGCTTCGCCCTCGCTCGAACAACAAGGAGACAAATGTTCTTAGATTGCTGCATTGTTATATTAGAAGCTCATACATACGTTGTCACATATAAATTAGTCTCAATATGAGGTACTATTTAGATTGGGTATTGCAACCACCAGCAAGTCCGGTTGGCTCTTGCTCGGGATGGCAAGGTTTTGATTGGATTAGTCAGTAAGCTCGTGGCATTATCGCAGTTTGGGGTAATTTTTTGGCTATTTTTTCTTAGATGCAAGGCACTTGTCGATAGACGAAGCACAGACCTGAAAAAAGGTTGAATATTCCCTTCAGAAAGTTTTAACCTATATCAAATAGAAACGATCAACTGACCTCTGTTGCCTCCGGAAATTGTAGCCGCAGTCGTAATGGTGGCGTCAGTGTAGATGTTCACAGCAAATGGACCAGTGCAGTCTAAGACAAAATGGTAAAAAATAATTGGACAATCGCTTGGTGATAACAGTTTCAAAATCTTACCGCAGACATATGACAGGGTACCCAATTCTCCAGCGCTAGTGTTCAAATTGTTGCCACACAATTTTGTGTGCAAAATCGCCATCGTTCCTGTCTGCTGACACACATCAGTCACACCTTGAAAATATATAGCCAAAGGGATATTACTCAATCCATTTGATGGAACTATCCAGCATTTATATGATTTACCGTCTATTCCGATGAAATCTCCTGTGCATACACTGTCTTGGTTGGCATCAAGCAAATCTGCCTGGGTGCTCAAAGTGTAAGCATTGGTATCTGCGCATGGAGCATATTGGATGCAACAGTTTCCAGCTTCAGTTCGGACGCAAATGGAGTAACTGGAAAAAGAAGTAGATAAATGCAATTACCGATAATTTAAACTGTAACGTGCATTCACTTCTTCTGCACTTACTCTTGAGACGCCAAATGAGACGGAGTTGTAGTTTCTGCATAGTTGAAAGTCTGGAACTGACCAGTTAATCCAGTGTGGTATTGCAAACATCCATCTGGAGGTCTGCAAGAAGATAGCATTACTTATTTGGCTAATGAAAAATATACAAGTATTTTCTTCGGTAATTGCCTGTAATTTGAGGAACAGGGAATCTGAGTAACCTTGATCTCCCAGGTTCTTGTTGTCGAAGAAGTGGTGGCAAATGTAAATGCCAATGTTGCAGTGGCTGATGATGACATTCCAACATCAAGGTAGACTGAACATTAAGATTCAATTACACCGTGCTCAATGTGGAAGCGAATATATTGATATAGGGTAGGCTTGAGTTACTTACTGTGTTGTCCCGCATTGCTTCCACAAATTAATGGTGTTGTTAGTCCAGTTCCAGTCTGTAAGAAAACAAAACACCAAGGACCTCATTCCTCTTGTTCAATTTGAAGATATATTATTATTAGATACTTACTGTACTAGCAACGAAGGAGTCAATGCAAAGGCCGCCATTTGCTTCTGCTGTAGCAGTTGGTCCGTCAATTTGGAATGTCTCAAAGTCAAGTCTCATGACACAAACATCTGAAATCAATTTTAAGTATTTTATTGTCCTGTGTTAACATGTAGGTGGTCTTCGCCTGGTTGGTGCAATGTGAGCGAGCCGCGCGAAATATGCGCGGTCCCGGGTTCGATTCCCGGTCGGAGACACCCAAAATTTGCCGGAGGCTGCGATGCCTTCTTTACCTGACTGGGGGCCTTAGATCGCGGAGAGACACGATGAGCACTAGCAATATAGCTTGTGATGGGGTGCATTACCACTGCTGACTACAGACCTGCTGAACCTGTTCAACTACATGCCGTTACCATTAAAACACGGTAGTAGTGCTGTCAGATACCACATGAACTCTGAAACAGCTGACATGGGGAGTAGCCAGTCCGGTCACGCAACCTTTCGCTCCCTGGTTTAAAACGCAGTGTGGCAGCAATAACAGGTTGACATTGATTGGACTGGTGAAAGGCCCGGATTCTCTCCGGGGAGGTGTGAGCCACATCGGTGAGAGGAAGGGCTCAGCAGGTCGAAGAGGCTTGACACCTGTCAAAGGAGCGCACAGGCCTACGGCCTTAGCTCGCGGTGTCACTAGCCGGCCCCCTGGTACAGAGCCAACCCTTCTCTGTACCCAGCTTTAACTAACATGTAGGTGACATTTTTTTCTCACCTGTTGCACACTTGGCAACAGTGTAAGTAAGAGCTGTGGTGGTTGAATAAACTGAAGGAAAGCTAGGATTCTGGATGTAGCTGCAGTTCTCGCTGATGGTGGACGAGGCTGAAGTATACACAAAAAGACAGCAAACGCCAAACCTACAAAACATTTGCAATTGCAACATTAGTTTTGTCCTCTGAAAGAAAAATTACAAAATAGCTCTCACCCAGCAGCACAGTTTCCTTTTGCATTTCCACCCTTATCGCTACACTCCGTTGAAGTATAACAAGTGCCATTGCGGTTGATTCTGCAAGATTAACAGTGCTTTTGAATGCTTTAAAAAAGAACACTCAATTCTGATTTATAGTCTTACGCAGAAGTGGCTACGGTGCCATCCGTTGATTGACAACCAGCATTTTTGAATGTAACAATGGAAAATAGGGAAAGCACTGAAACGATAAATCGCGATAACAATATGTTTCGTCATTTTGTCAGTTTAAATGTAAAAATATACCTTTGCCCTCCCTGCCCTTGACATTGGTCTCAGGGAGCTCTTCCACGGTTGTGGCATCACAGAAATGCAGGCACAAAAGGCCTATAAGAGCCAGCAAGAGACACTTTCCCCTCATTCTGAAAAAGAATAGGTTGTGCACCATTTATCTACGTATCTAAGTAATTACTTATTACTAACTAAGTAGATAGGCTATTCTCTACCCACAATTTCCTGCTAGAAAGACATAGAAAAGTTGCATGCGCTAAACTTTGCGACAGCAAAAAATTGATATCACTAAAAAATAATAGATATCTAATATGCACAACTGGATTAGCAAAGAGGCCATGGATCTATAAATTCTATGCCACGACAAAAAGGACCCCTGGATTGCTGTGTGCTTTCCACACAGTCTACCGATTGCATAAAATAAAGATCTATCTAAATATGTAGGTGCCTCACTAATAACAGAGTCAAGATGGGCACAGCAAAATAGACATGCCATAATTTTTTTTGACGATTGAAAACCGGAAATTCTCGACGCCTTTATATGCATTTGCTTTTTCAGCTGCAATTTCCAGATATATTTATTTAAAAGCCTTATCTATATTCATGCTTCTATGTTCTAGTATATATTTCCGGATAAAACATCAAAACGTAGACCTTACCTCGTCGAAATCTAGGGGCCGACTGGGGTTCCAAATTTACTTCTTCAACCATTTAAGTGGTTTTCCGTGGCAAAGCACGCCCCACTCCGATTTTATTGGCCAGATGCCCCTCTGGGGCAATATGGCCTAAGGAATCACTTTTTTCCTCCTCCTCCTCCCACCAAATCGCTATTATCTTTAATCTTTAAATTGCTCTAGTTCAGTCATTTTGAAGCAATAGCCTCTAAAATTGGCACCAAAATACTTGAAGGCATTGTCTATCCTTTTGTGCAATCCATTTACCGCTGGCGGTTTTCAGCGGTTACCAACGGTTATCAACGGAAATCCTTTTTACAATAGTTATGGCCTCACATATCAGAAATTTGAGCCCACATTGAGTTGTTCAGTGTGAAAAAAATAATTGGAAAACTGTTGAAAAAAATTTTTAGAAACCGGAAGTCCAGCATTGGAAAACAGCTAAAAATCTAAGCTTTACCTTCCTCCGCACAAAAATAACAACAGAGCAAGTAATCTTCAAAAACCATTTAACCATCGAAAAAACATCCAGAGCATTAGAGCATCTGGCCATGACGAGCAATCGTCTTGTTTAAAACAAATACCTACACATGCACTTACATAAGCAAGTAGCATCTATTGGCTATTGCAGTGAGTGAGCAGAATGAGACAAGGAGATTGCTCTGTAAAACAACGCACCCTCCTATTTACGCGTATCATACAAGAATGCCGCATGTAAGAAATGCGGCAAAAAAATAACATGCAGGTTGTTTATTAAAAGCTCAAATACATTATGGACACGGATTAAATATATGAAATAGGTCTCCCTCAATATGAGGTAGATGCGTATAGCTTGACAAGAGATCCAGGCATTTTCAGGCACAGTTTGTACGCAGCCTGAGAACAAGTTGCATTGAAGAAAGATTAAACCTCATATTCTCAGCACAGCCTAATCTTAATTCAATGCATCATGCAGTAGCATAATGAATACAAAACGCTTTGGATCCAATGCACGGGTCGGTCGGTAAGCGTAAAGCTTTATCGCAGTTGGGAGGTAGATTGGGTTGGGTCTGTAGGTTTCTCTTTAGATGCAAGGAACTTGTCTGTAGGTGAGACACAGACCTAAAAAAAGGGGGGGAAAGTATGCCGTGAAGAAGATTGCTGGTTGGTTAAAATTCAGGAATTACCTCTGTTGCCGCCGGAGATGGTAGCAGCAGTCTCAATACCTGTGTCGGTGTAAATGTTCACCGCGAAGGGTCCAGTGCAGTCTAAGATGATTGGAAATTGATTTTAAAATGAAAGTTCTCATCACAGTTCTCAAACGTATCTTACCACAAACATATCGCAGGGTACCGGTTTCAGCGGCATTAGTGTTGAGATTGTTGCCACACAACTTTGTGTGCAGAATGGCCATTGTTCCTGTCTGCTGGCACACATCAGTAACACCTGCAATCAAAGTCAATTTTGAATATGAGTTGCCACCGTTGAAACAAAATACAATATTCTGCTAATTACCGTCAATTCCAATAAAATCAGCAGTGCAAACACTGTCCTGACTGGCCTGAGCCAAAGTTCCTGTGGTACTCAAAGTATAGGCGTTGGTATCTGCGCAAGGCGAATACTGGATGCAACAGTTGTTAGCTTCAGTTCGGATGCAAATGGCGTAGCTGAAACAAAATGAATTTTAGCAAGTTGATTGTACCATATTTATGTTCATATATCTTCTTACTCCTGGGAAGCCAAATGTGACGGAGTTGTAGTTTCTGCATAGTTGAAGGTGGAGAATGTACCGGTCAGCCCAGTGTGGTATTGCAGACAGCCATCCGGAGGCCTATTAAAATCACATAATTATTATGTTTGCTCGAAAAACTCTTTGCTCAAGCTTTTACCTGTAGTTGGAAGAGCAAGGAATTTGTGTAACCTTAACCTCCCAGGTCCTTGTGGTGGAGGAAGTTGTTGCAAATGTAAATGCCAACGTTGCAGTGGCAGATGATGAGGTACCAACATCGAGGTAGACTAAAAAACATTTAAACATCTCAGTAGATCGAAATTGCATGGATTATTATGTTTTACTTACTGTGTTGACCAGCATTGCTACCACAAATCAAGGGTGTTGTAAGACCAGTGGATGTCTAAGAATAACAGAAAGATGTATTTTCATTTGTAAAAAACTACGCAACCAGCATTGCCCCAGAACTTTTACTCACGGTAGAAGCAACAAAGGAGTCAATGCAAAGACCGCCAGATGTCTCGTCAGTTGCCGTTGGGCCATCAATTTGGAATGTCTCGAAGTCTAGCCTCATGAGGCAGACATCTAAAATATAACCAAAATTATATCAATGATGCTTTTACAAGCTTTATTGTTGCAGTATAAAACCTGTTGCACACTTTGCCACTGTGTAAGTAAGGGCAGTAGTGGCAGAATAAACTGACGGAAAGCTGGGATTCTGGATGTAACTGCAGTTCTCGCTAATTGTGGACGAAGTAGAGGTGTACACAAAAAGGCAGCAAACACCAAATCTGAAAACATTCAATCGGGCATGGCATTACACTGAAGCTAATCTTCAACTTATGATTTTCATTCCTTACCCAGCAGCACAGTTTCCTTTAGCGCTTCCACCCTTATCGCTACATTCGGTCGAAGTATAGCAAGTGCCATTGCGGTTGATTCTGGAATGAAAATTGTCATAGGTATGATGTCGTAGTTTGCGTCAAATGTATGTAATTGGCATTGCCCTACCTCATCTGGTCCAACGCCTAGCCTTCAAAGCGTTGATGTTACTAAATAAGTTAACGCCTAGACGTTGAATTTATTTAGTAACATCAATGCGTTGATCATCAACTCGTTTGAGCAGATGAGGTAGGGCATTATTAGCATGCACATTACTTCATGGTATGCACCGCATAAAGGAATGACGAGCATACATAGCCCAAATTATGTTGCTGCATAAGCCCAAGGGACGTGGACTGTTCATGTATGTAGATGCATAGATCAATAGAGACTTTCTATCTGCTAGTTCAGTGCGACGAAATGTTAGGTTAGACCCATTTCTAGTAATTATAACTACTTAATTACCCAGATGTGGCAACAGTGCCATCTGACGACTGACAGCCGGCGTTTTTGAAAGTCACAATAGAGAAGAGGGAAAGCACTGAAAAATAATAGAAACATTGGAAATTAATACACAATGATACTGATCCTCCTTGTCCAAAGTATATATCTATTAAGAAATACCTTTGCCATCCCGCTTGACGTCTGGCTCATTTTCCAGAGGCTCCTCTAAAGCTGTGGCATACGAAAAGTGGAGGCTCAAAAGGCCTGTGAGAGCCAGCAGGAGACACTTTCCCCACATTCTAGAAAAAAGCATGCAATAGGTCATTTGTTAATGCAGAAATGTCGAAATGCAGAAACTCGACATATCCGAGTTTCCAGCATTCAGATTATCGACATGTACATTGAAAAAGAGTATTGGCATATAATCTTGTTGGCCAAATGTAAAATTCTTTTAGATTTTATCCTGTTTGTGAGTAAATAAATCATCCTAACGTTAAATTCTACATTTGGAATTTTCTTCCAATTTTGTCAAGCCCTCTGCTTTTTTGCATTTTAATGGGGCGTTGAGAGTTTCCATTTATTTTAATGACAGGTGCTATTTTAAACTTTTATTGCTCATGGCTTGTTCCCGGGATCTAAAAAATACTTGTTCCCCTTTTGTTTAAAAGTGAAGCTATTGCTGGGAACAGCAATGTATGCAATCAATCCGAGGTTCATTAAAAGAGGGTTATGGCGACAATGATTGTCGGTCTTTTTGAGAACAATAAATTATCTTTCAAACGCAGTATTCACAACAGTATATTAAAATATCCAAGTAGCTTCCGAATTTCACCTCCCATACATAGCCATAGTAAAAAAATCCCCATTGGTTTTCTTAATTACCAATTTTTGTTTACCTGACCTACCTCGCCAAAATCCAGGGGCCGACTAACTTTGCAAAATGAGATTGGTTTCATTTTCGACAATTTAGATCATTTTCGGTTTATGACACAGCATATTTGTCATATCTTTTCAAAGCTGAAAGGTGTACACGCGGCGTAAAAACGTAATTATTCGATTCTCTCTTTCCAATGGCCCCATGGTTGCAGTATCATATCTATCTTCCCCCACGAATATTTGTATAGGCTATACAGCTTCAGTGAATACGTCGGTAAAGAGAGGAGTTTAAAGTCCCGCCAAAGATTTTGTAGGGGATCGGTACAGTTGCATCGAATATGCAGTCAGTCAACCATTTTGCTTACGTGTTTAGAGATAATCTTCGCCTTCGTCGTCGTCGTTCGTTACGGTCAGATGATTTGCGGGGTTATTGCACTACTACTGCATAGTGCATACCTCTATCCAAAGTTTCATGCAACAATGCATTTTTGGCCCGTGCCCCCACGGGGAGGGAGGGAGAAATTGGAATGGTTAATGGCTATTTTTTGGTTACGCCATGTGCCACGAGCGAAACGGAACTTAACGATCGAACCGGCATCTAGTTCAATTATTTTCTGCCTCTGATTTTCTCGATTAGCCAGAGAAAACCGATCCCGTGGTTTTACATTTTTATTCGTGTAGATTCAAATCTTTTTTTTTAATGTTTAGATTTTTATCTCAAAACCAGAGGCCACATAGACTGTCGTGGCACCCCCAGCCCTCGGGGCATCTGCTGCAAGGTTGACCGACCTGATACACGGCCTCCCCGTGGCGGTTCCCGATTCCGGCGTAGTTGCAAATGTAGAACTTCGAGCTGAAGTTGGGGTTGTCGCTGAACGGGAACCCGTCGAAGGCCATGTAGCCGCACCCCATCATGTAGGTGTCCGCCCAGATGATCTGCGAAAAGTGCCCTGTTTGATAGTCGAAGGAATAGGAGCTGCAAAAATGAGTATTCTGTAGTTGCTACGGAGACTTTAACGAGCGAATGAGCCAACTATCTACTACCTAATGGAATCAGATCCCCAATAGTCGACCTCGTCGTACCACTTGCCAATGATGTAGTCCCAGTCACCGGAAGTGTTCATAGGCATGCCCCAGACGGCGGTTATGTAGAGGTTTTGACCGACTCTCTCGCCACAAATATCCCGTTTATCATGTTCGAAGCTACACTGGTTTGCCCACAATTGGGCTCCAGTTGCAAGCTAAAAACAAAGAGCTTTGTTTATTTTCATAATGACGAATCCGGGTCCATTTTATTAACCTCGTCACTCCAAATGAGAGCCTTCATATTTGACGCCGGACGTCCGCCTTGTAAACGCCTCTCTTGTCCCATTGCCACTTTTCTGGTCGATTCAATGTAAAAAGGGGTTAGGAAATTGCCATGTGAAATACTTAGCTAATCATACCTTCTATAATTGTTGTGGAGGTCAAGGATGTGCTGGATCTCGTCCGGATTTGTCAATCCCTGTTGGTAGACATCAATGCAACGGTCGGATGGTCTCTCATTCTCTCCATACAGGCAATAGGTATTGACAGGGCTGAGCTTGCAGTAGTCGCAGTTTCTGGAAAAGTACCCCCAGCCTTGCTCGTCTTGTCTTGGTGTGCCTAATTTTATTTGAAATCCCAGTTAATAAAAAATAAATGTGATACTGAGTTCGTCGTCTTACTCGGGAGAAGAGTGCCAAATGCTGGTGAAGTAACCAAACAGGTAAACGCAAGAAAAAGCACGAGAAAAAAATAGTTTTCCATGTCCGTCCGGAAGACTTTTTCCTTCAAAACTGTTAAACAAGGGAAAGTGCTATCCTTTATCTCCAGTTTCTATTTATCTTTTCAATGATAGCGAAGGGAGAACAACATATTAAGCTCCAATTTACTTTTACAGTTTCAGCTTTCACTTGGACTTTGAGCATTTATTTTTCGACAATAGATTTTTACAGTGAGCATTTTTTGTCTTTTGCATTTTAGTCGTCATAGACATCTTAATTTGACTTCCGGTTTCCTCAGACTTCTGTATGAAAAGTGGCTCTCTCACAGCCAATGACTTTAAAGACCATCGGGACGAGGAAGCAACAGTTGAATCCGACCGCCAAGTAGGCGAAGAACTTCGTCGAGAGCTCCACCGTCAGTTTTTGCTTGTTCTCAATGGTTGGTTTTTGCTTTTTTACCTGAAAATGCAAAATCATATTAAGATTGTTCATTCAAAATCCCGATATGTGACACCGTTTACCTCTTCCGGATCCGCGTTGATCAAGAAGGAAGTAGCGTAGAAAACAATAGGCTTGGCTATTGCTCTCGTCGCTATGATGACAACAGCACCGACGACAAGTCTATGAAAAAACAAAATATTCTTAGCTAATCGGAGGCATTTTTACTCGTAGATTTTGCTTCTCGTACCTCAACAAAGTCTCTCCGTATTGTTCAAAGGTTGGCCACAAAATTGCGTACGGCGGGGGAAGGGGAGGACCCTTCAAGATGCCCAGCTGAAAATTGACCCATGACCCCAATTGTGTTCCCAGATAACTGCCCAAAATCACGGTGGTATCTCCCCTAAAATCAGACGGCAAACATGTGAATTCGTGATTCAAATAAAAAAACTTGAACGTTAGTGTTTACCTAGCAGGAGTCCACCTGTCGGATCCGGGATAAAAGTAGACGGCAGCTGCAGTCAGCGTGATGGTCAAGATTGGGGACATAGGGTGGGAGAGTAGGAAATAGTCCGACAAATCGGCGATTGGCACAACAAAAAATAATAGGAAACTGGCAAACGCCAGTCCTACGTAGATGTCCTGAAATCATTGCATTCCTTTCAAACTCGAATAATCTCACGTGTGAAATACTCACGGCAAGAGAGTGCATTCCAAGGTAGACGCGACTGGTGCAGACTAGGAAGCACCACACGAAGGCAATGGAGGCCCAGAGAAAGAAGGGGTACTAAGGGCATGGAATTAAAAAACTGCGCCATCATTCAGGGTGGAATATTGATGGATCAGTTATTACCTGGTATCTGCCCATAGTAAACAACAAAATGCTTGTTGGAATTGCCAATCCAACCATCGCATGAGTGGACGGCATTCCATACTCCAGCGACCATTTCGATTCCAACTGCACCACGGGTGGCATTGATGGCCTCTCCCATCGTACCACATCCTTCATGCCTTGCCCTAGATCCAATATAAATATTAACAATGGTCCTAGAAAAAAAAGGCATAGATACACGTAAACGTACCTATGTACATAACCAGATTCCAGACCAATATAACCCGTCGGCCAACAGCGCCATCAATGTTCCAGAACCAGAAGCAAAAGAATATGGAATAGTAAGTCTCGTCGCCCAGCTGAGTGCCCAGCAAAAATACGTAGTACCTGAAAGGAAACATTCGCCGGGATGGAACGACATAGTATTATTAATTGGCATTACCACAGCCAAGAGTTAATTTTGTAGTAGATTAGGTTCTGTCCATCTTTGTCCTCTGAGTTTGATCCAGACGAGACGCAGGTCGTGTCATCGTCAGAGCTGGCAAGTCCTGTATCTATGGTTCTCGTCCTGAAAAACATGTTGGAACAAGATGGGATAGAATTTCTCTTAAAGAGTAAAAACACGTGCTTACTTCCGGGCATCGTCAATGTGGCGAGCCGTATATTTCGCCCCTATCTGGTTTTCAATCACCCGAACCTTCTCCACGCCAAAGTATTCCTGGAACCTCCAGACATGGTATGGGTCCTTCAGGTACTCCATCCAGGCTGGAGCTTTGTCGAACATTGTGCAAGCAACGTCAATTGATTGTCTTGATTAGCGAAAGTCTTCAAAACACTAGTTGCTTGTCAAGATCACGGTGAGTCATGCCCATCATCATTCACATACTTAATAGTTGATCATTGCTTGAAACGTGATAATAAGAGAGAGAGATAAGCTCGTTTAGGTACAATTGCACTCTCAAGACCACATACAGGTGTGTCCATGGATCAAAGGTCGATCATTTTTTGAGGTTACGGAGACGGTCTCAATTTACCCCGTCACTTCAAGCATGGAGAGTGGAGACATTATTTTACAGGCCATCGATTTCAAAAATTAGTTCCTCATCACAGTCAGCACAATTGCACCAATGAATGGATTGTTCATCAAGTTTTTGGGAACTAATATTGCATTGTGATTACGTAAGGAATAGAACAAAACAAGTTTTGTTTACAGATTTATACTGCATAAACGCAGTTTAGGAGAACACTTCTCTGTCAGCTGATATTTCTGTCCTAAACGTACAGGTATACTGTACTAAATCACGTTGCATAGTCGTGTACTCTACAACTTTTTGTTACAACTCAGCAAAAAGTGTACCATCCATGTTGAAAACTCTACCTGTAGGGTGGGGTGTCCATCTTCTACAAGTCCTTTTTTAATGCATAAAGACCAGTGAATATAAATAAATAGTTGCAGATACTAAGTATGAAGTGCAGTGCCATGTAAAATTTGATTGAAGGACTATTTTGCACCTTGCCCCCGCGCAAAATAGACTCCGTAATAATGTCCACATTGGTCTGCCAAATCATTAGTTAGAAAATTGCTTTAAAGGTTAAACTGGATGACAATTTGGCTACAGAAAAAAATATATACATCCTGGGAAGTGGTAGAGATAGATAGAGAAATCTCGTGCAATAAAAAACCCTCAGCCTTGAGATTGTTAACAATTACACTAGTAAATATTATAAAGCAAAAGCACCGAGAAACAAATGCGTGTGTTTCCTTAACAATGAACGCTTCATCGGTGTTTAGTATTTAGGTAGAGAACATTGAATCTATTTATTTGTCGTCAGTCGTCATTCACGCGGATTTCTTTTACACTTTTCCATCATCGTCCTCATCATCTTCCTCTTCATCCTCATCCTCGTCTTCATCATCCTCATCCTCATCTTCATCGTCGTCGTCGTCGTCGTCATCATCTTCCTCATCTTCATCTTCATCACCTTCTTCTTCATCATCTTCTTCATCATCTTCATCATCTTCACCTTCCTCATCCTCATCATCCTCATCCTCTTCATCTTCATTCTCGTCATCCTCCTTATCCTCAATGTCTTCGACTTCTCCGGGCACGTTGGGCTCCGGGGAGTCGACGATGTCGTCATCCACCGGGACGACCAATGGTGCCGTGTCAGCGCTGTAGTCCGCATCCTTAGGCTCCTGAAAAATAGACAATTTCTTAAAGAGCATCCTCCTTCATCAATTACTGTATCAGTGAATGACACTCACGTCCTCGTGCAAAAAGTTCGGCCTCCGTGGAACAATCTCCACCACGTCCATTTCGATTATTTCCTGTTTCACTCCAAGTGCGATCGCGGCGCTCCTGGCGACCTGCTCTTGAATCAGTGATATACAGAGTGAAATGACAACCAATCCTAAAAATGCACATCAATGTACAATTATCTAGTTATCTAGCATTGGAAAGCTAAGAATATTCACCAATGAAACAATACAAGACAGTGAAGCCCATTTTAAAATAGTCCATGAAAGCGACATCCGTTCCAATAATACCTGTACGTAAATGAGAAAGATGGGCAGAATAAAGATTGATTTAAGAACTTGATCATTGATTTACCGTTAAAACTTTTGACCGGAACATAGTCTCCAAAGCCAATCGTGGTCAATGTGACGAATGAAAAGTAGGCAGCTGATCCCACGTCCCACTCCTCCCATTGGGCAAACATGAGAGCACCCACCAAAATGTAAGCCACCAAGATGACCACGCTGACAATGATCGGAATCGGGATTGTCGTGGTCGGCATGAACACTTCCTCACCGACCTCCTCGTCGACCAACCTGAAACGATGACATTCACATTGACGACAATCCAATATGGATTGTCCTAGAGTTTGATTAACCTTCGCTTGAGCTTTTTCCTCATAGCCCTGTTGGGTATTTCCGCCTTGACCCTCTGAGCTCGAAACCAACGACAGCATAGGCGACTGTACATGTACGTAATGCCATTGGCCAACCCGTTGCCAACGTTCGCCATCATGACGAAGAAAATGGGCAATGCCACCAAGGCGTAGACGATGGTAAAGAGCTGCCCTATCAGTGTCACAGGATAGATGTGTCCATATCCTATTGTCGTCATTATTGTGATGGTGAACAACAAGGCTTTGGGCAAGGTCCAAAAGTAATCCCAACCGTCGATGGCACCGTCATAATTGTAGTCTCTGGTTGAGTTCACGATAAATTCCGTATAGATCCTCAGATCTTCGTCCACTTTGTTGAGAAACCTGAAACATAGACATTGAGAACCTATTTTTTTAATCATAGCTGGTATGAAAGTACTGATTGTAGGTGAAGTTGTAGCGGTCCTCGTTTGTGGCGTACTCCCAAAAGGCCGACGAAAGATATTCAGCTGCAGCCTCGACTTCTCGACCGGCCTGTCGTTTATTCTCGTATCGCTTCTCCTCGGCGTCCGTCTCCATCCCGATGTAGGCTTCCGCGCCTTTAAGGAAAGTGGGGCATTGTTAAGAAACCGGGAGTGATGCGGGTAACACGTGGTCGCTAAGTACTTACCCAAAAAGGCCACGAAGCCACCCAAGAAAATTAGGCCGACCTGGGAGAAGAGGAATCGTAGCAGATCCTTGATGAACTTGCCCGACTCGGGCTTTTCTCTCTTGACGAGGTCGTAACTCCTCTCAGCTTCCAAAATCTCCGCCCTCCTTCCCATGGTTTCCTTGAATTTCAAGCTAAAATTCTTAGATGAAAGAAGAAGGTTAACACGCTAAAGACTATATAAGTATGTGTACACTTTACATTATTATTGTCTTAGCTGCTTCTTTTGGTCACCAAAAAGGCTCATCTTTTATGCAGGTCGCCATGGCACGAGTGCGACCCTTGGCCTTGTCGTAGGGGCAACATGTCCTTTTTATTGGATACAACAAAGCAATCACGGTAGACAAGGGCTGTAAGTACTATTTAGCAGCACGAGAAATTACGAAATTCATTTTAAAATTCTATCATGCATGGAAAAAACAAGGCGATTGGCTTTGATCGTTGGAGCAACACCAAAAAGCAAACTTTTGTTTCTGGCCAATAAAGCATATTAATAGCATAGTAGCATATCTAGTCGTATAAAGAAATATTTAGCATGACACACATTTCAAACTAACCAACTATACTCAGAAACACACGACTCATGCAACATCAACGGCCTTCAAAAGTATGCGCTGCAAGTTTTTCAACCTTATGTGACGAGGGTTAGACTAGGGTTTCACTTTCAAGTATAGTTTCGCTAGTGTGGATTGTTAAGCCAAGAACAGTATTTCCCGGGAAATCTTCCCGCCATTGTCTGTTACGAAGCGACAAGGTCGCTACCGTTGGTTCGGATGTCCCTAATAAACACGTAATATTGCTGCTGTTGGTAGGATGTATATCTACCTACAAAAAGGAGGCATACTCGTACTTATCTACATACTTTTTCCCAGAATTTTCCCCGTAGTTCAAAGGAAAGGAAGAAAATAAATATAGAGGACTTCCGTGTTTTGTGAAGACAATCAAATGGGACGTGCAAATATGGCTAGCTCGTCGTATCTGACAACATTTGTTTGAGGCTTGATTTTGTCGTCGAATGGCATTGAAGACTGGGTTGAGAAAATTATCTTAGTATGCGACTACTGTCATTAAACCTAGCTCTTTAGTCTTTGTTGTTTTCTTGATTACTGCGTAGCCAAATATTTCTACTTTATCAACAGACATTATAAATTATAAAAAAAACCTGCTCCATGATGTTTCGACCTCGGTGGCCGCTCGGGTGTGAAATCCACTCAGAATTTGCAACTTTGCACGAACTAGATTTGGTAGGACTAAAAAACACACGTAACGTTTCTCCATTGCTAAAAAATTGGCATTTTCATTCTGTAGATAAAGGTTCGGAAGCTTTTCAGGGCATTTTTTTCTGTAGAAATTATAATTTATTTTAAGGCCCAGCCCACGACCACGGCAATCAGAAACATTTTTTCTGTTCATGCCCAGAGTATTTTCTCGCGGACTAACCCATATTGCTTTGAGCAGTAGTATCCTATGAAAACTTTTGGTAATGACGCAAGTTTCTTGACTTGCGAGAGAAATTCCTGGACTCGTCAGCTAATTCGAATAGCATAATAGCATTTGTGACGCGCACGGTAAGGCGTCAAAGCTTGTTTTTCGAGGTCAAGAGCAAAGCAGTTCGTAAGCGCGGGACCCCTATATTTATTTATGTTCTGTTATGTAGCTAACACCGGGCACAATGGTCCAGGCTTCGTGCGGTGTTTTTGGCGGGAAAGTGGCCCTTTTCGGACGCTTCCAACCATTGTGCTGACGGAGAAAAATGCGTACAGCAATGCAGCGTCAGTCAGCTGATCGCGGAGCGGGTGCGTCGTCGACATTATATCACACGGCGGATATTTAACTAGATACCATGCCATACAAAACATGTAGCTAAATATATAAAAGTATCTACACATGTGCCCTACTCCCCCGATGCTAGCATAAAATGAAAACAACGAAATCCTTGGGGGAAAATTCAAACCCGCGGGATAAAAGTGGGATCAGTTGGTGCCTAGAACTTGGCGCGAAAAAAGCATTTACTCATTAAAACGTTGTGGTGTGTGCTTAGAATTTTTTTACTGTTGCTTATCGTTTAAAAGAAATGTATTATCGGTCGTGGCGTGATTGCTGAAGCAGTGGCACTAAATCAATTACTACCAAAAACCTTTACTATAACAAC
>JAAUYL010065759.1_pt1 | contig 16111 bp, 22 predicted proteins | sample 7278011 | NCBI WGS metagenome assembly JAAUYL01 (sample SAMN14350225, study PRJNA611818) | marine sediment metagenome | isolation source: surface marine sediment (1.8m) | place: French Polynesia: Moorea | collected 2018-08
CTTATGTTCTTCCTTATGTTCTTCCTTATGTTCTTCCTTATGTTCTTCCTTATGTTCTTCCTTATGTTCTTCCTTATGTTCTTCTTTTTCAGGGTCCATGAATATAACCTCTGGGGTTTCTTTTCTGATCATTTGAGGAACATTTTCTGTGGGTATCGTTTCTTGAACAGATTTTTGCTTGGTTACTGTTAGATTATGTTCATGGCGAATAACTTTGTGAGCAACTTGTGGAAGTGCCAAGAGACTATGTTGGGGTTTTACAACCTCTTGGACAATTTCTTGTTTTTCTTCTTGGTCTAATTTTTCTATTTGTTCTAAAGGGCCTATATCTATCATGAGGGGTTTCTTGAATAATTTGTTGAACATTTTTTGCAGCTCTGCTTCGTAGTAGCTTCTATTATAAAAAGATCGATAGATAGTCGGTTTTCCATCTACTAATTTAAGAAGCCTTAATTCTAGAGACTCATATTCTTTTGATACATTTTGGGAGAGTTCTAACTCGTAATTAGTATATTTTTTATCTAAGAGATGCTCATGTTCATTATTAGATAATTTAGTGGGTGGGTCATCAGGGAATTCGTTTTTTACTTTAGATAAAGTAGTATTTGTTTTTTCATCTTTTTTTTTTTCTTGGTTTACAGATTTATTGGATTTCTTTAGTAGACTTTGTTTTTCAGTTTGAACCTTTTTTTTAAATTCAGGTAAACTATCTAACATACCTTGAACCTCTAATAATTCTTCGTCTGAGAGAGTAAGAGGAGACTTTTTTCTTTTTCTTTTTCTTTTTCTATGGTTTCCTATTCCCCCAGGACTTTTTTTTTTCCTTCACCTATCAAATGAAAAAGTATATTTAGAACAAATAGAACAACTGGAGTGGCAGCAGAGAAAAGGAAGACTCTTGTGCCTATAGTTTTCTGGATTTTAGCTTCGTCTATTCTGTTTTTGACAGCTTGTGCCATTCCATACATTCTAATATCCTCGAAGATAAGAGATGCCTTAAACTTATCTAAGTTGCTATAAGCCACTAAAGCGGTGAGGCCAATAGTGCATCCTGTGATCACATTTGCATAATGTGCGGGGAGGGAAGTCCACTTGAGAAACTTTTCTGATCCCCAATACGCTATGAGAGGGGCGGAAAATACAAATAGAACTCGCAAAATGCTAATGGCATTTCGGGCGACAATTTTGGCATGGTGTTCATACTCTGGAAAAAAACGACCAATTACCTTATTTATTATATAGAGAGCTATGATAATTCCTAAAATGAGAAGTATATTGAACATTCCATTCTCAATATTGTTCCAGTTTTTCTTAAAGAAATTATATCCATTGAAGCCTGCCCACATTTGCATTAAGAGCGAGACAAAACTTCCAATTTTTTGTTTATTTTCTACTATATTTTTTCCAGCTTTGAGAACTGTGGCTAGGATTCCACTCTTTCCTATCAATGCAGCTCCCGCTGCCATAGCCGCTGCAAAAACAATATTTTTTATAGCATCAAGAGTAGTATATTTCCCTGAGGCTATTTTTTGATAAGTTTTCTTTGTATAACTTTTATATTCTTTCGTTCCCAAAAAAGTTTTTTTGACAGCATCAATTACACTTGTAGCACCTATTGATATATTTTGGATACTTTTTTTTAGGAACCCACTTATTCCCTTATATTCTCTCTGTTTCGCTTTAGCAATAGACTTAGTGAGAGAGTATTCTCTATCTTGCTGTCCAAAGAAAACTCTTTCGAGAATATTTTGACTGGTCTCTCTATCATCTGCTTCTTCGTTAAACGATTCAACTGAGGATATCATATCATCAAATTTTTCTTTTGTAAATTTACTTTTTACTTTGCTGAAAGCTTCTTGGCCAACTTCATAAACATTTTTGTTATTCAGTTTAATTTCTTTATACGTGGCGAGAGCAATTCTCTCAGAGAGGTTTTGTGTAAAGAGTTCTTCTGCGGTATCAGTTGCCCAAGAAGTATCATTTTCTTCACTATAATTAAAAACTACTGGATTACGCTCTAAGTATTTTTTTACCCCAAATTTAACCTTCATGAAGCGAGGAATATCTGAGGGTAAAACTACCTTGTTTTGTTTTTTGTTTCCTAGAGGATAGCTTATTTTATGGGGAGTTTTATAAGATTGCTTAGTTTGTCCAAAAAAACTAAAGATTTTTTGTTTCATTCTCCCAAAGAAAGAAGACTTCTTTTTTGTTTGGGTAATTTCTAGAATATCATTATCATCAATAGCTAATTTCTCTGAATTTTTTTTGCCGAATTCTGAAAAATTTTCAGATGGCAAGATATCTTCTTTCGATTCTTCATTATTTTCTTTAGAGAATTTTTCATTCTCCAATAAACTATGATCTTGATCTTGTATTTGGCTTGGCTGTGGATTTTTTGGCTTCTCTACGCTTTGAGAAGACTCTCTTCGACGATCTTGAGATTGTATTTGGCTTGGCCGTGAATTATTTGGCTTCTCTACGCTTTGAGAAGACTCTCTTCGATGAACTTGAGATTGCTCATTGGCAAAAACACTCATCAAGGGACCACCCAAGAGCAGAACTGGTAAAAATAAAAGGATTCCTTTTTTCATTACATTCATATTATTTATTTTCAGATTTAGGTTTTCCATAAAACACTGACTTAAACCAGTCCATGGCCCCTACAAGAGCACCTCCCCTTATTAGGTCTTTACCACTATTTACTTTTTCGAGTGCGCCATCATAGAGACTTCTCATCTTATATCCCTCGGTCGGGGAGAAGTCCCCAATACTGTACTGTATCAATACAATTACTAAACAAAGCGCTGCCAGCGAGGTTATGAGGAGTATGTACTTTCCAAAGGCTTTGCGACTCTTCATTGTTGGACTCGTTCCCATAAATACTGGAAAGACGTTAAATACTGAGAAAAAGGCGACTCCAATTACCACTAAGGATAATTGGATTAATCGGGAGGTACTAACTATCGCAAAGAATTTTTCTGGCATATAGGCCACTGCATTGACCATAAGCCAATAAGGCAACACATAGAGAAAAAAGATTCTCGCAATTCGCCTGATTACATAACCAAAAGTTCCAATAAAAAGGCCCGCCATACCACGTCTGGGCCCTTTTGGACTTATGATGGTTTTAAAAATTGAGTCTATCATAGTAACTAAAAGGGTAATTTTTCTGTATTTAGATCGCCTGCGTCAGATTTTCCACTTTTCATCTTCTTTTTTTCATCTTTTATCTCTTTTTCAATAAAGGCAAGCTTTTCGAGAGGGTCAGACTTCTTGTCTATCGCCTCCGTTTTATTTTCCTCTGCTGATTTCCCCTCTTCGAGGGCAGTATCTATTGGATCTTGGGCGTCTTTTTGAGCATAATTGTATTTTTTATGTTTACTCTTATCTGACAAGAAAAGAACTCTATCCACCATACAACCAACACTGCTTGTATAATAAAGACCACCATTATCATGCTCATGCTTATTGTTCTTGATATTGAGTCGTCCCTCTATATAAACTCTATCTCCTTTAGCAATAAAATTTATCAAATCTGATATAGACCCGTTAAAATAGCAGGGCGTATAACTAGTGAACTTTTCTTCCCTTCTCTGATTATCTTTGATAGTAACTGAGGTGTGCCCCGTTGCTATATTAACTAGACCGAACTGTTTGCCCGATTTTGCATGGATAAACTTTGGATCTTGGACAACAGTACCAAGCAAGGTAAGACGATTTAGGTCGACTGATTTTCTTAGAAACATGATAATAAAATAAAAATAAAATAAAAATAAAATAAAAATAAATTAAAGGCCCAATATACTAAAAAATTCCCCAACCACCTCGTTTATTTGAGAATTTTGTATCTGAGAGTATTTCCTCCTTTGCGGATGCAAATTTTTCTAACCAGGAAGAAGGTTTTTGCTTGACCACATATTTTTTTGGGCCTGAGTAATTCGCGGCATGATAGGCCAGATTTTGAAAATTCTTTCCTACATTGTCCACTTTGGGAGAGATTGTAGGAGATAATTTTTCAATAGTAACTCCTGTGCGCTTGAGTTTTAGGAGAGAGCTAGGAGTGGGGGAGGGAGCTAATTTTGGAGCGGCATTTTCAATATTGAGGGATTTGGGATTCGATAATAAGCGAGTCGAGAGAGGTTTGGTTTTTATTGGATTTTGGGGCAGGGTTACATTTCCTCTATTTAACTTCTGGGCAATTTTAGCAGTATAGGCACCGAGGGTGCCGCCAGTCAAGGCTTCATCTTGGGGGGCGAGGGTAGCTGATGAGAAAAGGAATTGTTCTTTGATTCTCTCCACTGGGATCCATTTTTTTAGTGTCTCGATCAAGGAACTTTGCTGGGGTGGTGTAACTCCTAGAGAGGAGGTGGCGAGGGTAGCTGCAAGGAAAAGGAGGGTAATAAAGCCTAAGGTCCCAATTATAACAAGAGAGGAGTTTAATTTCATTCGGGATCTATATGATAAATTGAGAGAGGAGACTATTGGGTAAATAGTGAAACAAAAGAAAAAAGACAAAAGTGAGACCATCATTAAATAAGTCGCAAGACCTCCTGCAAAGATTGTATCAAGGAATGGGGGAGGAAGAAAATTGATAGCATTTGCAAGCAAATAATAGGGTGCTAAATAGAGGAGAAAAGTTCTTGAGACAAGTCCAATTAAGAGTAGGAGAATAGAAGAAAATACTAAACGTCTGCGACTCCCGCCTACTAAGAGGTTTTCTATTTTGAGACCTTTTGGGGTAAAATAATAGAGGCCTGCTAGTGCAATGAAAGCAATTCCAAATATCATGTATTCCAAATAAAAAAATAGCGGCCTAAAAAAAGACCGCTAATATGATCAAAAATGTTCTGACGCATTTTGGCGCCAAGAATATGCTAATAAATACAGAGACACAAATATAGCTAACCAATTGGATAGTTCCCAAGATATCTCTTTGAGTATCTATAGTACGATTCTCTAAAGATTTGAGACGTTTCTTTAATGTATTCGGCCATTCTATCGGTATTGAAAATAGACAAAATTTTTTCAAGCGGGAAAGGCATTCGGGCGAGAATAAGGGAGCCAGAAGTAAAAAGGGAATCAGTTAAGTCGACGATTTGGAATTTTGGATACTTGGCCATTTCGGGGGTTACCACTTGGGGGCCATTATAGAATTTGAGTGTTTTGATCGGATTTATTGTATACCAGTCTTTCTCTGAGATAATCCCTTTGTATCTTTGTTCGAGAATTCGTTTGTTGAGTAGCAAGTATTCATAGCCTTTTGGATATTTTTCTCTCAGAAAAGATTCTTCTAAAAGATTGCCATCTCTATCATGGGGATAAATGATAAAGCGATCGTGGGTGTCTTTTCCGTCTTTTAATACTGACAATTTGAGGATTTTTTTCAAGAGTGGTTTTTCGATCAAAAAAGTTCTTCCATTGAAAACACACTCCCTGCAATTATTATCTGCATCCCTTGATTTTTTTGTGATGAAAATACTATTAGCAGAGGTTTCAATTCCACTAACTATATCAAACAAGTCGTTTACCTTATAATTTGATATTTTTAGAACATTCGGTTTCGAGTTAATAAACCATTTGCCCCCATCAATTCCTAAGCAATTTTTTTGTGAAAAAGATTTTCCATCATAGAGATAAACTTTTGGGGTTTCACGCTTTTGATCATACTTTATTTTTTTGATGCAGCAAATAGCTGGATAAGTGATCGCTTTTTCGAATACTTGGTGATCAGCAAAGTCGTACAATGCCAAGAGATTTCCTTTTGAGAATTGAGTGGGTGCTTTCATCAAATAATTGCGCAAGTCAAGACCATAGGCAGAGCGAAGCCAACTTGAGGGAGTTATAAAAGACAACTTGCCGCCGACTTTAAGTGAGTTGATCGCAAATTCAAAGAAAGCGATATAGAGATCAGATTGGCGAGTGAAGAGCTTAAATTTAGCTGCAAGAATTTTTGATTTATCCTCAAGGGGGATATTTGAGTATTTGACGTAGGGAGGGTTTGAGATGACAACGTCAAAAGAGTTTTCTTTTTGACCACGGAGCTGATCTAGAATATTTGCGTGGAGGATATGTTTTGAAAAGTCAAATGTATAGGTGGGCAAGAGTTGGCGAATGCTTTGCTTGAGGCGATCGTGCAAGACTTGGAGAGCATCGCCATCGATGTCAATGGCATGGAGCTCTGAGAGAGATTTGAGATATCCTTTATCTCTTGTCTCCCTAAATTTTAAGGCAAGGCGGCGAGCCAAGGGCACGAGCAGATTGCCTGAGCCAACCCCTGGATCCATAATGCGTGCGTTTTTTAGATCAGTGTTTGAGAACTGATTGATCATTATCTCAGCGATCCATCGAGGCGTGTATACTTTTCCTTGGTGCTTGATTTCTATCTTTTCATTCATTTTTTATCCAGTATGTGAGGAGTCTCATATAGAGAGCCCAGTCCTCTGGGTTCTTTTTTGGATTGCTCTCTTTATTTTCTTGGTGTGGCCAGATTTCTTTGTTTTTGTTTAAAAAGGCTAAAAAAAACGAAGTATCATCTTCGTAAATGCAGTCAATGCTCTTAGCAAATTTAATGCAATCCTCTTTTATTTTATTGAGCTCGGCAATTGTATAAGATTTGTACTTGGCATAGCACTCTCGTCTATCTCTAAATTTTAGGATTAATTTATTTTTCATATTGATTGTTTTGTTTTTTTATAGAGTGCTGCTTTGGAGAGTTTTTGTGCGGGCAAAAAACTAAGAGGCAATACTGCCAAAAAGAAAAATGTTCATAACGGGGCAATGATAGTAAATAATTCTAGTATCTCAAATTTTCTCTTTTAACTGAGTCTAGTTCTTCAATTGTTTGCATTCGGGAATTGAAGATATGCACAGGACTACCACGCAGAGCCACCTCGTGCTGAGCACGGGCAAGACGAATGCGGAGTTGGGGGTGCATAAAAATGACTCTAGTATCGAGCTCATTCATATGCCAAGCAGATAACTCATCAGCTATCTTCTGATATTTGTCAGTGAGTTTCCCTGTTTTGACCAAAGCCTCGCCTGTGCCCAGATCATACCAATTGTCGCCGGTCCATGAGCAGAATTTCGGTTCGGGCGAGGTGAGAGAGGGGTCAGCTTTTAGGTCGCAGACCTCGTCCCTGAGCGTGGCTCGGGAGAGCTTTCCAAAGGGTTGATAGATGCGCCGGCGATCAAGTGCTTCATACATGTTGTTCATAATCGAGGGGTGAAAAAACTCCATCTTTTTATAATCGAACTTTTTTCCTTGGGCCACGCAGTCCTTGACACCGTACTTGGCGAGCTCCAAATAAGTTCGCTCGTCAGCTTTTAGGATTGATTGCGCTTCTTTGACACAGGGAACCCCTCTGCTGTTCCACTTTTTTATCCAGAGGTCTCTAATTATTTTCGCTTGCCAAAGGCCATCGAGGAGTACATGATAGTGTGGGTGAAAAGTGTCTTTGAGTGGATTATAAGTGAGCTCTAATTTGCGCAAGCCTGTTAGATTTTTTTTGTAGAGCGTATTGCCTTTTTTGTATTTGTATTGCAAAATGATGCGAAAAATTCTTTGCATTTCATCAATTCGCTGGTCGAGTTTTTCAAGCGGGATCGTCTGGGCAGTGAGGGTGAGGAAAACTGGCTGCTCGATCATTTGCTTGGCTTTTGGGAGATATTCGTTGATCATACGTGCCATGCGAATGCGATTGCAGGTGTTGCAAGTACGACTGTTGCAGTAGTAGCTGACTAACTCTCCACGCTCGTTGGTAAATTTATCTTGGCTGCAATGAGATGCACGGAGGTATTGGTTGTAGAGGGGTAATTGACTCGATAAAGTGAGGAGTTCTTTGCATCGTTTTTGAGTGATTAATTTGGCTGTGAGGCGCTTGGAGAGGTTTTGTTGAGAGGTATTCATATCCTTTTTAACTTGGTAATGGGAGAGGGAGCAGTTGTGCTGACGTATCGAGAGAGGTTAGTAAATAAAAGAGGGAGCAGTTGTTTGTATATATATATATATAAGATAGTAGTAGTTTCTTGATTTGTGTAGTTTCTTAATTCGTTGAGGGCGGTGCTAACCCACTGAACCCAAATAAAATTGTCTTTTGAGAAAGCCAATTGAACCTGCCCTTCAAACAGAAAAGGGGAATTGAGGCGCAATGTATCTTTTTATTTTTTTAGCGTGTGTAAGGCTTTTTTCTGGCCCTTTTCGCCCGATGGAGTCTCAACGGCTCCAAATGTACAAAAACGCTCCCTGCACGCTGTTTGTGGCCGTTTTTGTGGTACACATTTGTCGCCGTTGTGCCTATACCATACGAGCGGAAAAGGGGAAGCAAGCAGGTCCTTTTGTTGATAACTTGTTGGTAATTTGTTGACAAAAAGATGGATAAAAATTTGACTTGTGATATCAATTGATTATCTTTGTACCAGCTTTTAGAGCTCAGAAGGAGCTCGGCTTTTAACTTTAAATTTGATTAAAATGAATATGATAAATACTTCAAAAGACCTCGCTAAATTTGCGGGTTGTACTAAAAAAGAACTTGCTCAAAAGATTTACGAGCAAGAATTCACTTACAATTATCATGGGTTTTGTCCAAAAGGGTTCATTGTAAAAGAACCTAGCTATACATTCGTATATAATCATTTAGATGACTATATTCCCTCTCTTGAGAGTCAAGAAGGAATGACTGCAGATGATTTTATTATTGCCATGGCGACAGAAATGGCCAATGATACTACTTTCACCGGTAAACAAAAACATTACAGAGAAAATGTATCTGTATGTGTATCTAATATTTAGTAGTTTTTTAGTTTAATTATTAAAAGGAGGAGCTGTGCTCCTCTTTTTTTTATATAAAGTTCTCTAATATTTTGCACTTTAATATTTTTTGTTTATCTTTGTCCCATTAAACGAAACAAATGAATATCATGAATCAATTAAAAATCAAAAAAGAGACCAAAAAAGCTCTTTTGCTCGAGAAGGATGGAGTGGAGTTCTGGGTGATGAGGAGGTGGGTAAATGACAACGGGCTCACCCCCGCAGGTGTCAAGGCTTTGGAAAAAAAGAAAAAGGAGGTCGAAGCGCACTCTCAGTTCTGGGGTAATTTTAAGCTGTGGTTCCCTGAGAAACCGAGTTATTGCAAGTACACTCGTGAGTTCATCTCGCGAGGAAAGGCACGAATTTATCTTGGAAAAAATTACGCAGACATTTACTTCCAGTTGAAGAGTGTAGGTGTGAGCGAAGGTGCCTCTTTTTCCACGAGAGTGATCAATTTTGATCTTTCTCAAGAAAATTTAGAAGCGGCTTACAAAAAAGTGCGTGAATTTTTCATAGAAAAATATGGCTGGTCGACCTTCTGCCCCGAATTGGTAAAGGCGAAAGCCGCTTAACAATAGCTTTGTGGCTTATTGAGTCTACTTGGCACTCGGGATGTTTTTTCGGGTGCCAAGCAGGCTCTTTTTTTATGCAAAGTTCTCTAATATTTTGCACTTTAATATTTTTTGTTTATCTTTGTCCACGTTCATGCTTTTTAGTATTGTTTGTTATGATTTTAGAGAAAAAGAGAGCATTGCTCGGGAGATTTGTGCGTATCAATTTTGCTAAAGGTTTTTTGATTGATCGATATGACGGTGAGGTTTTTGAGGCTGAAATTCCTCTCGTGCCCTTGAATTTATTAGCCTCTCTGGAGTCTTTTCGCAGAGAGGGTTTGGGTAATGATTCTTGGTTTTCCTTTTGGGGAGAGGGAGACCTCTCTTTTTCTGATTATATGACTGCTTTGATGATTCGGGATAGATTGGTTGAATTTATGGCGGATAGAGTTTCGCAGAGATTTATTGGTGATTTGAGCGTTCAAGTTCCCTTTGATTTTTATCGCCATTGTGCTTACTGCTTCTCGGATTTAGACGAGAGGTTTAGCTCAAAAGACGAGATCCGATCGGTTGTTGAGGTTTCTATGAGTTCTTACACCGATTGTGCTCGGCGCAAAATATTACCTTTAGTTGGTTTTGAGGATCTCTCTGATTTGACTAGTTGGGTTTGCTCAGAGAGGCCAGGGAGTTCTGAGAGTATTGTGTTGGGTGCTCTTAATTATTTTTCTGTAATTAATTTGTATGAGATTGGTCTTCTTAGTAGAAGCTCTATACTCGACTACTTTGATGATTGTTTTCACGATGAGGTTTTTTAAGAATAGCTTTGAGATTTTTAGTGATTTTTTTATATTTGCGGTGATTTTTGCTTAGATTCGTAAGTCTGGGAGATTTTTTGATTAAGTGTTTGAAGTGTTTTCTTTTTCTGGAATTTTCTAGGCTTTTTTTGTATTTATTTTTTAGCTTATTTTAGTTAGATTATAGAGTCTACTTGGCACTCGGGATGTTTTTTCGGGTGCCAAGTAGACTCTTTTTTTATGCAAAGTTCTCTAGTCTTTTGCACTTTAATATCTTTTTTTTATCCTTGTCCCAACTTTTAGGGAGCAAGTGCTCTCGGTTATTACTTTGTATTTATTTATTATGAACAAATTTTCTGATATAATCGGTGCTCTTGAGGAGCATCTTCGTGTCTCTAATGAGAGAGGTGATAAGCCCAATTTCGAGAGTATCGCAGAGGACTTGCGTGATTTGCATGCTCTCGTTGGTCTTTCCAAGCGGCTTTATGATAAAATTGCCCGTGATTGCACTCAAATTCCATCTAGTAGTGGCCTGAGGCTTATTTTGAGTCCTCTCGGCGAAGAGTTTAAGGACTGTGTTACTTCGATTGATTTGGCGATTTTCAAAGCTGATCAGATCAAGTAGACTATTTTTTTATTTGTGTATTCTTATGAAAAAAAAGATTTTCTCTGACAAAGAGATTTTAGATTTGATAGGTTTTGCCTCGAGGCGTGAGCTTGCTCTTTTTTTGCAAAAAAGAGAGTATAGGGTGCGGAGTTGTGTGGATAGTACGTGGTTGATAGAGCCGCCTAGCTTAGAAATTATCGATCGATTCTTGTCTGGAACTGGATTGCAGTATTTGTATTTGAATTATACATTTGTGCAAATTTCCTGGATAATTCGGCCGACTTTTCTCTCTTATTTGGTTAATTGTTTCCTGCCCGATATGTGCAGGGCTTATAATGCCGAGCGGTATGGCGAGCGTTATCGCTGCCGTCCACTCTTGGCGATGGAGTTGTTGTTTGGATCTAAGTAGTTATGATGATATTATTGAATATTTTTTGTTTATCTTTGTCCCAACTTTTAGAGAGCAAGTGCTCTCGGTTATTATTTTTAACCTATTTGTTATAAATATGTCTAAAGATTTTTTTTATCCGAGGCAGGTGAGAGGTGTAGATGACTCTTTTTATTACGAGGGTAAGTATCGTGTATATGGTGATTATCGAATGGGTGTGGAGGATATTGCGCAGGCTCGCTCTGATTTGCTAGAGTTGATTGAGACTTGTCGGGCCAGTGTTTCTGAGAATATTCACGATCATGTGGGTGGGCGGCAGTTGCTTGTCCACAGGGCTGGTTCTTGGGGCCCAAATTTGTTTTTTGAGAAACCTTCTCTTTATTTTGATGAGATATCTCTCGATCAGTGTCGCAGTATTTCTGATGGTCATCTCTCTGATAGGGCTATAGAGTCTTGTTCCCTGCGCAATGATTTCGGCAAAATTATTGTCTTTAATTATGGGGCTAGCAGGTATACTCTGAGTCCTTTTCTTTTGAGTTATTCTGAAAAAAATTAATTTTGGGCGTTTGTTATTTTTCGAGAGTTTAGTTTTTTTAATTTGTCCATAGTTAAGATTTCTCTAAGCTCTATATAGAGTCTGAACTAGGGAGGATTTTTCATTTGGTTCTTCTTTTTAGTTCGGGCTCTTTTTTTATGCAAAGTTCTCTAGTCTTTTGCACTTTAATATTTTTTGTTTATCTTTGTCCCAACTTTTAGAGAGCAAGTGCTCTCGGTTATTACTTTTAATTTATTTGTTATGAATATGTCTAAAGATTTTGTGGCTCGTCTTTTGTTTGGGCTTTGTTTATTTTTTGTAGCGTTGACTTTCTTTTCTATTGTTATCTATGTTTTTGGTAATGTTGGTAATAGTTTTCGCATAGCTTCTCTTGTGGGGGGATTTGTAGGTTTAGTGGGATCCATAATCACTTCTGCTATAGTGGTTAGGAATTCTGAAAGGAATTAATTTGTTGCCATGGTTGTCAAAAAAGAGTGTCTTATAAGGCGCCGTTTTGATCGGTTGAGGCGTGCAAAATTTGCAATAAAGTTGCGGATTTCTTCTTCTCGAGGTGATAGGTTGTTTACTATTAGGCCTTGTTCTGCGGAATTCTTGGACGAGGAGTTGGTTGGTAATTATCTAGATAAAGTCAATGCTGATAATATGCATCATTGGTTTTGTCGGGGTTTGCTCGAGAAGTATAATGTGGATCGTTTGTTGTTTGCTGAGAAGTTGTGTGAGCGTGCTGCTGATAAGGCTGTCTGTGGTGCGATAGAGAATTATGAGCAGAGGGGTATTGAGGAGTATAGGTTTTACTACGATGATTGGATTCGTAGTAAAAATAGTGAGGTTTTGAGCGCGATTGGTATTGATTGTTGGGAGGATTTTGAGGTTTTGGTCTTTAAAGAGTTGGGTCAAGAAGGGGTGGACGTAATTGTAGGGGATGGTTTGCAAAAGATTATCGAGGATCGTTTGTTGATCGAGACAAACAATACTGATTTTCTGATTGGAGTTGTGAGAGATTTTGTATCTCAGGATTAATTATCTTATATTTGTTTTTTTTATTTTATACTTAAATTATTTGTTATGCGACGAGGTTTGCAAAAAAGAAAAGAGGAGAGTGTTGTGGAGCATTTACATAGGTGCAAAGATTACTGGACAAAAAGGCGTGAGATGGCCGAGCGCAAGCTCGAGGAAGTGGAGGCCTTGTTTATTATTGATAGTAAATATTCAAAGTCTAAGTAATGTTTAATTTTAATTAGTTTATTTTTTTATGTTTTTTTTTAGTATAGTAAAAACTTTGCCTGTTTTATTTTTATTTAGTTTTTCTTCTTTTTGTAAAAGTGGTGAGGTAAATTCTCCTGTGCATTCGGGTAGTGAGGTTGTGGTTAAAAAAGAGAGTGTTGAGAAGAAGGATAGCTATGATTTTGTTGACTCTAATTATATTGATGGTTTCTTGATCCTCTCCGGTCTTGCGGTGGCGTTTAGTTTTCTTTTTCCAATTTTTTATGCTGGGCTTTTAGATTTAATTTTTTCTTCTTCTATTCTAGAGGATTATAGTTCATTGTTTTTTGGTCCTTTCCTTATTATGCTAGGCTTTGTTTGGGCTTGTGTGGGAGTATCTTTTGGGGTGATGAAAAGTGAGCTTGCGAGGCAAAAGTGATATTTGCTTTGCGCAGTTCTCGCAGGGTTTTCTGTAAGTATTCTACTTCCATGAAGGGTGTGCGCACTTTTGCTTGCAGGATCCCTGAGTCCACATAGCAAACACCTCTCTCTCTTATTTCCTCGGATTTGGCAACGCCTGCCACACTTGCTGACCATTGGTCTCGTGCTGAGAAGGCTATGTTGTGGATGGCCTGTGATTTCAGGTTGGAGTTGATGCTCTTGATATCGGGGCGTTGGGTGGCTAGGATCATGCGAATGCCTCCGCTGCGGCCGAGACGTCCGAGGTTGACTAGGTTTTCATTGGCTTGTTTGTAAGATGGGTCTGTGTAGAGTTCGGAGACTTCATCGATTATGAGAATGGTTTGCTTGATAAATGGTTTGTCTAGTTTGTTTTGTACTATATCTATATTGTATTCAAATACGTTGGCTTTGCCGCTTTCGAGGGTTTTTTGTTGATTTTGTTTGCGTTTTTCCTCGAGTTCTGAGAGAATTCTCTCGGCATTGCTGGCATCGTAGTAGTCTGTGTGGCCTTTAAAGAATCGCATGTCTCCTTTGAAGTCTAGGATTTTAATGTTGAGGCTGTCGGGGTGGGTGGTTGCCATTAGGGATAGGAGGATGGAGTATATGAGGCGTGTTTTGCCAGAGCCTGTGGAGCCTGATATTAAGAGGACAACTATATCGTTTAGGTCTAGGTGAAGGGGTGTTTGTTCTTCGTTGTCGATGGTGCCGATGGCTGCGTGGAGGATAGATTTTCCCCTGAGGGTTTGGTTTATTATGTAGCCGAGGGTATTTTTTGTGATGGTATTGCCAAATAGGAGCTGGAGGTCGGGGATGCGATTGTTTATATTGTTTTTAGCGATAGCATATCGTTTATAAGGGTTGGAAAAGAGGTAGGAGGCTGTGAATTCTTCTTCGTAACCTCTCCATTTTTTCATGTGTGGGAAAAAGTTGGCGGGAATAAAGCCGTGATACCATCTCTGTAGGTTTTTTTGGTGTATTTTGGTACACATGTTTTGAGTGCTTTATTACTTGCCAGGCGTGATTTCAAACATTTTCTCGATTAAAAATATTGCGTTCTTGATATAGATTTGGGCTTGGGTGAAGACGAATTTGATATGTTTTTTTTGAGGTTTGGTGTGGGGATTATTTGCGAGGCGTTTTGCGAGGGCGGCGAGGTCGCTTTGTTTTTTTTGGAGGGAGAGGATTTGGGTTTCTATGGCTTTTTCTAAGTTGGTAATATTTCTTTTGACGGCGGGGCTATTCATTGGTGAGAGGGGTTATGTTGCGATCGTAATCTGTTAAGTTTTTGTAGGCTGTCCCTATTTCGTATGGTATGCGGAGACCATTGAATATGTTGTAAATGCCGCCCAGGATTAGGTATATGCCTATGTACTTGGTGGCGAGGTTGTAGTTTATTAGGAGGGCGATGTTGTGGATAATATTTTCGCTGTAGAATGTGGTGAGACCCAGGAGGGCGGCGATGGTTAGGAACATGGCTCCTGAGTACTTTATATTGAATGTATAATAGTTGTATGCATCTATGGCTGTGCGGACTTTTTGCCAGCGCATTTCATTTACTTTGATGATGGCGAAGGTTTTGGGATCCATGTTCTCTCGGAGTTCTTGGTATTCCTCTATTGAGAGAATTGAGGCGAGGCGGCGGATGATGGCATTGCGTTCTGCGTTGTCCACTTTTTCGTCCAGTTCGGTGGTTAGTTTTTTTATATTTTTTAAGTCTGTTTCGTTTATTGTTATCATGTCTAGGTTTTCTATGCATTTAGTTTTCTGGGAGGGGTTAGTTTAATGATTTCGTACTTAAATAAGGCAATGGCAAATAAAAATGTTGTCAAGCAAACGATTACTGGAAAGATTACTAATTTTTTAAGGGTGTTTTTAATTATTGTATATGTCCAGCTATCAATTGAGAGATATTTTTTCGCTTCGGTGCTGCTAGCCTTTGTCAATACTTGGAGGGGTTCTTTTTTGAAGCGTTCTCTAAATTCCATTTTCTTGACTCTATATTCGTGATATTTTGTGATGGTATGATATTTTGTAATGGCCTCTGATTTGAGGGCGAGGGTAGAGTAGTACGAGAGAATTATTAGGATGGGAATAGCTTTGAAGAGAGCTTCTACTTTATTATTTAGCTCGTCTGGATAATCTATGTCGGTGAGAAAAAGGAGGGTGAGGGGAAACCTCCCTGAGAGATTTAGTAGGAATATAGTGGTAGCTAGAGTCAGAAGTTCTTTGATCATGAGGCGGATTGTTATCTAGTTGGCAACAGTGGGGGCATGTTGGATCTTATGTTAAATATCCTATAAAAAATTGCTTTTACTTTGCGGCTTGCCCACCAGAAGCCTCCAAGCAGAGACGCTACTACGAATATCTCTGCGGCGAGCATTATTGTTCCTTTTATGATGCCTATTATTTTGCCCTGTAGAAAAAGTTCTCCTGTGAGGTTAATTACGTAGACGACTTGGTCCAATGCCCAGTTACCAAATAATTGAAGGCGCATTCGGATTATACTTTTAGTTGCTGTGGTGGCAATGCCTTCTGGAATATATCCGTTTCTCTCAAGGTTTTGGGCTTGCACCTTTAGGGATTCGGTAACCACTTCTAGCGTGGGTTTTATATAGGGAGCTGCTATTTTAGTATTAGAGAGAAAGACAAGCAAACCAATTAATATGCCCAGTGCTATTACCGATCTTATCATCTGCTCCATCATACCTGTTCTTATTATATAGGCAACTACTACTAAAATAAAG
>JAAUYL010008693.1_pt1 | contig 16077 bp, 15 predicted proteins | sample 7278011 | NCBI WGS metagenome assembly JAAUYL01 (sample SAMN14350225, study PRJNA611818) | marine sediment metagenome | isolation source: surface marine sediment (1.8m) | place: French Polynesia: Moorea | collected 2018-08
AGGCATTAACTGATACAATCGACGGCAAAACACCTGTGAAATGTGAATCGTGTGTTTTTGACAGCAACTTTAAAGGTGCAAAGGTAAGTTTACTTTTGTAAAGTTCAAGTGTTTTCGGATTGGCTCAAACTTGGGGCAACCAATCAGAGTCGAGTCATAATTGCAAATATCACGTCAACAAGCCAATGAAAATTGTAAAAATGCAAGTTTACGAGTTGTCAAAAACATATTGAGGGAGGGACTGTTTAACATTTCATGCTAGTTTTGCTATCGTGGCAAGATATATTTAAACATGGAGTCTATTGAAATCCAGGATTCCGATCAAGAATCGAGCAACATGAGCGTCGATCCCGGAGGATCGGGTGGCGGTGGACAAGGATCCGGAGCCAGGAAGTCCATGGCAGAGATGTCAAAAGAGGAACTGATCCAAAAATGCAAAGGACTCTTGAACATCGCCCAGAAAGCAAAGGCAGCCAAAGACGGTAAGACGACAAGTTTTGAAACGGAATTTGGGATCAAGCTTTGTTTGGTTTTCTGACATCTTTTAGTTGAATTGGTTTTGTTTCGCTAGCGTAATCGTTTTAAAATACGTTTCACCGAGATGTTCACCGCGGTCGTGGGTGGGTTATGTGAGTAACAAACTGATTTTCACTTATAAGTTTGCACGATTTTCTTAATATTGCAAAGACTTCTGGGATACGGGACTCTTGAGCTTATCCTTTAAAATGGACTTTAAAGGAACTGCAGGTTGTTGCTGTGATTACAAGATTTTGGCTACATTCCTTTGGCAAACTTAACTTGAATTCGATTCTATTTTCTTTTGCAGACGCTGTCAAGCAGCTCAACGAATCCTTGAAGAAATCAGAGGCTCTGGAGGAGATGGTGACCAGCTTATCTGAGCAAAAAGTGCAGGCAGCCACTGACATTGATCAGTTGAAACGAGAACTCAAACAGGATCAATCGCTGAAAACTAAGATTGACGAGCTTGCACAGCGATGTGACGAGGCGGAGACTGAGTCCGAAAGCAAATCGAGGTACGGAGGAAACAAGCGGATTCAATATTTCTTGACTTATTGATCTCTGTTTTTTAGGCAACTGAATCGTCTAACTGAGGAAAACGATGACCTTCTCAAGCAAGTCGATTCTCTTGACCAAGTTCTCCAGGAGACCAAAGCTGAACTTGGCCGGAAAGAGCAAGACTTGGTCAAATCGCAAGAAACTGTCACGAATCATGTCGACAAAATCAATTCATTGGAAGAAGACTCAACCAGAAAATCAGCTAAAATCCAAGAGATGCAAGCCAGTTTAATCTGTGAAAAGGATACCATTGCCAAGCTCGAGTCAGAGGCAAATGAATTACAGCAAACGCTTGCGCAAAAGACGTTGAATCTGGACGAGCGAGAGAAAAAAATTCAAGCCCTTGAAACCGAAATGGAATCGTTAAAATCAACATCGGCGGAAGACTCCGGCATGGTCAAGAAAGAACTGCTTGAAGCTCGCTCTAAGTCCGATGAGCTGGCGGCCAAAAACGTCCAGCTTGAGCAATCACTGAACGATCACAAGACACGCGCAGAAGAACTAGAAAGCGCCAGGAAAACTAATGAACAGTTGGAACAGGAGGCTTCGAGCTTAAAATCCGCCTTGAACGAGAAAATCGCGAGTATTAGTGGACTTGAAGCAGATGTCGAAAAAGAGAAGGAGAATCTTAAGACTGCCTTGGACAAGCATAAAGTCGAGAGTTCCGAGCTGAAAGCCCAAATCGTGAGTCTAACATCAAAACTCGACGACCATCAAACCGAGCAAACTTTCCAGGACCAAACCCTCCGTGACGATCTTGAGCGAAGCCAAAAGTTATGTCAAGACTTGGAAGCCTCGAACGCGCTGCTAAAGGACCAAATTTATGCTTTAAGAGATGATGCAACGGAAAATGCTAAATTGGTAGACGACCTCAATGATCAAATCCGAAGCGCCAAAAACGAGCTTGAGCTAAAGGTAGAATCCATGGAGAGTGACGCTCAAGACAAGGATGAGAAACTCCAGATCGTGGAGACTGAAATCGAAAAGAAAACCAAAGCTTTACAAGAAAGTCTTGCAGCAAAACATGAGCTTGAAGAGACCGTGAAAAAATTGGAAGATCAAATTCATGCTTTGGGCAAAGCTGACAACCAAAGCGCTGAATTTTCAAAGCAACTCGAGGAGCAGAGTAAAACACTTCGAGAGAAGCAATCGGAGATCGACGGGCTAAAGATTGTCGAAGAAGAAGTCATCAAAACCAAAAGGCAGCTGAGTGATGCCGAATCACAGATTGAAACACTCAAGCAAAATGAGTCCGTCCTGGAGGACAAGGTGGCCCAAGTGACCAAAGATTTCAATGATGCTCAAGCCAGTGTCGAGGCGTACAAAATCAAGATGGAGAGTTCTGACAGGACCATCCATGATCTTGAGCAAGAGGTCCAAAAGTTAAAGGATGTCATCGCCGATCAAGACAATCAGAAACAAAGCCAGGACTTTGCCAAACAACTGGCCAAGATGAAGCAAACGCTCCAGGCTCTCAGGGAATCAAACGTCGACTGCAATCAAGTTCAAGAAGACATGAAATCCCAAGTTGGAAAGGATTTTGCGAATGTTCTCTCCGTGATCGAAGAGCAGAAGACGGCCCTTGTCCAGGAAAATGAGCGCAAAAACGAGCTTCTTGGTGAAATCACAGAGATGAACAATGAGCTGAAACGTCGCGGGTCGAAGATTTCTGCCAGAGATGAACAGATCGAGGGTCTGAAGGCTAATCTTGAAAAAGCCAAGTCCAGCGGTGACCACGAATTGAAACTTGCCCAAGATGAAATTCACGCTTTGAAGGCTCAGCTGGAAGCTATCAAAACATCAAATCCACAACAACAACAAAATAAATCCGGACCGAATGTGGATGAATCGCAGAGCGAAGTGATGAGTATGAGCAGCGTATCCAAAGTTGAAGAAACCAGTCGAATGGCTGACATTGAGTCATCTTTTGAAGAAAGGTAAATATTCATTCTTGCCAGGAAAATTAAACGTAACCTCCATTTGATGAATTCGTTTCAGATATACCAAATTAAAGGTTGTTGCCATCAAGTTAAAAAAGAAATGCTCTGACCAGGAGAAGAAAATCAACGAGCTTACAAAGAGTCAAGCAAGTTTCCCCATAAATTATTCCGGGGATATTTTTGCCTGACAATGTTTTTTTTTCATTTTTAGGAGTCTGGATCCACTCAAAAACTGGCTCAGATGAGCGCCAACTTTGCCTCCATCCAGGCTGAATATGATGACGCTCAAGACATCATTGAGGCTCAGAAGTCGGAGATCAGTTCGCTGACGAAGGATCTTAAGGCTGCCATCGACGACTCGATGGCGATCAAGGAAAAGCTTGCGGAAGCCGAAGAAACAGTCGCCAAGCTGACATCTGAGGTCAAAGCGTTGGAAGAACAGCAGTCCGAAGCCAAGAGTCAAATTGAGACATTGTCCAAGCAAGTCGAATCTCAGGTATTTTCTTTTAAATTACCACAATGAAAAGTGCTTCTAAAACGTCTTTTTAGGCTGGAAAACTGGAGAAGTTGGAGAGTGAGAAAAACAAGGTAAGCGAAGAGGCTAGCGCTCTGAAAAACAAGCTGGAATCCATGGCCAACATGGGAAAGAAACATGATTTGCTCGATCTCGAACTGGAGGAGGCGGAAACCAGAGTTTCACAGCTAACGAGGTAATTACTAAATTCGAGTAAATGATTGAGCAATTAAAATCATAATTTCATTATTTTCAGGCTCCAAGAAGAATCCCAGAAAGAGGTCGAGGAGTTGAAAGCGTTGAACGAGCAGGAAACAGCCGCCAGGAAAAATCGTGAGCTGCAAATCGAAGAAATCGAGCAGACACTCGCCAAGGAGAGCGAACGGGCAAATGATTTGAAGGTAAATAAGTACATTGATTCTTTCGTTCACATATCTGATTTTCACGGGTGTTTTTTGTGTGATTTCTAGGCAAAATTGACTGAGGCCAGAAATGACATGTCAGCAATGGAAAATAACATGGCCGAGTCGAATGCGGAATTGGACAGTTTGCGTAGAGAGGTGGACAAGATGAGGAGCGAAAACGAGAGATTGACCTGTCAGTTGTCCGACATTTCCGGAAACGCTGTGGCCAACGTCCAAAACTTGACGACCAAAAACGAATCCCTGCAAAAGATGGTGAGTTGGGAGTTTAACCTACTTATGTGGTCACTTTACAAATAATGTCTTTGATCAGGTGACGTTGTTGGAAACTGATCTGGGTCGAAAAGCAAAATCGTATGAAGAAGTCCAGGAAAAGCTTGCCAGTGTCGAAAAGGAATTTGAATCCTACAAAGTTCGTGCTCAGAGTGTCTTAAAACAATCGAAAGAGCAAGATACAGCCATCGGTGCCAAGGCTCAGGAACTGGCAACTTTGGAGAGGATGAACCAGAGCTTGAACGAGAAGATTGGCAACATGAAGTAAGTTAGTTTGATGTTCACTTTGTTTGCAAATTGACTGTACTTTGATTTTAATTTTCAGTACCCAAATGTCTGCCACCCATTTGGAGTTGAAACATATCCAGGAGGATCATGAGCGTTTGATGCAAAGACACTCGGCCTTGTTGTCCGACATGGCGACCAAAGAGAAGCAATCGCGGGAGAAACAAGATCAACTGGTCAAGCTCGCCAACTCTGCCGAGAAAGCCCGCCAAGATGCCATTGCCAGTCTCCAAGAGCAAACCGAATCACTGAGGCAAAACTACAAGGTAAGCAGTAATCCTGAAACTATCCTGAAATTCTGCTAACATCAAAAAAAAATCCTTTTCAGTCCCAAATCGAAGGGATCGAGACGAAGCATTCCAATGAAGTTTCAAGGCTGCAAAAACAAATCGACGACCTTGACAACCAGGTTATTCGATTGCAAATGCAAAACAAGAGGTCTGAACTATTTGAAAATTCAATTTAAGATGAAATCTTAGCACAATACTGTCTTTTAGCAATTCTCCCAATGCTGGAGAGGTCATCAAGTATTTGGAACGGGAAGCTGCCGAAGGATCGGAAAACATTGAGGCCACTGGAGCTCAACCAACTTCCGCAACGCCAACAAATAGTGATCAGAAGCAAAATGTCCAATACCAAAGACCGACTTCTCTCCAACGTTTGGACAGTGAGATCAGCCAGGGAAAATCCCCCATTCCACTGGAACTTTTGCTACAGCAGGACGATACATTAAGTAAGAAAATCATGTCGATTTGTATTTGGACCGTGAGTGACATAGAAAGTTTTGTTTCTTAGGTGTGTCATCCAATCCAAGAACACCTGGAGAAAAAGACGCCAGAGCTTTGGCAGCTGAACGAAGAGTCTCCCATATGACTTCACTTCTAAGCGAATCTGAGGCTGAAAATGCGAGATTGTCGCAATTGGCCGCGGTTTTGAAGGAGGAAATCAGGTCCTACCAAAGATCAGAGGAGCGTTCGAAGCACATTGAAAACTTGGAATATGTCAAGAATGTCATCTTGAAGGTAAGCAGATCACCAAGTCATTCAGGATTGGATTCTTATTTCTTGATTTTTTTTTCATAGTTCGTCACCATGCCCGGATCGGATGAGAAGACCAGGTTGATCCCGGTGTTGTCGACGATTTTGAGGCTGTCTCCGCAGGAAATCGAGGCGGTGGGAAAATCCGTCAATGCTGAAGTGGAAGCCGGAGCTCAAGCGGCCGGCGATGTCGGTTGGTCGTCCTATCTTGGCCTCTGGTCACCTTGATCAAGAAGCTTTTAATGTTTTATAAGCAGTCCTAAATCCATGTCAAAAATTCGTAATACCCTTGAGTGTGAGCATATACTGTGATAATCTGATGATCCCAACTAAATCGTGATTACATTTTACATGAATAAATGAAAGGATAATCAACAGTTGAAGATCGTCCCGGATTGGTCAGTTGTGCACAATCTTCTAAACAACCAGCAAAATGGTTCCCTAAAAGCCATAAACCGCAAAACTTTACAGAGCGTGCCCTCTATTTCAGGTACCAAATAAAACAGGGAATTTTACTACCAACCACCTTGATTATTAGCCTGCTGCAAAGTTCAATCGATCACAATGTAAACATTTTGGCGCTTATGTAACAGCACTTGTCCCACAAAACACGAAGAAAAATGTCCCTACAACATTTGTGACAGAGGGCAATTAATGCAATATTTCAAGTTAATGGTTACTAATTTTGGAATTTTGGGATCACCCGTTGCAAGGAAGCAGGACACATCGGCCTATGTATTAAATATTCCCGCATTGCCTTTCAAACGAGCGGGCCATGTTTAATTCACAAATCTGGCACAGGTATCTACTCTCTGTGTCCAACATCAAATGTCTAATTTTGCTTCGGAACCTTGGTAAAAGCTTCATTGAGAAGGGGGTCAAGTGGGCCCAAAAATATGACATAGTACGCATCTATGTCAAATACTAACTGCGTATTTCTATATACTGTGTAACTATTGCCAAAAAAGGCGCATAGTGGTAGAAAGAGGAGGCCACGTTAGCGTCCTCACTCAGCTCTTGAACGCTCGCTCGCCTTTCTTTTTCTCTACTAAGGACCTCTCTGCCATAGTCCAACAAATATAGTCCTATCAAGGTTGATTGGATTGCAAATCCAAGTACTTGGGAAGACTGTGACCTACTTGACTATGACATTACCCGGCAAGTAGTCTCCAGTCAGATTATTTAGGTCCTGTCCTCTAAGAATGCCTTAGTAAGTACATAGTATACAGAACACAGAGAGGCGCCTTGGTCCAGGCACACTACTTATACTGCGCTTTTGCTTGCTTTTGCGCACCAAGTAAGTATAACAGAGACCAGCAGTAGCCATAGTAAGAGTCGTCCCATAGAGAAAGGACAATTAGAAGGGCAGACTTTCGTCGGATAGGCTCTGGCTTTGATGGTGCAAGCGGCAGGAGCTTGCGCTGCAACGCTTTCAGTCATTTGGTGTCAGGCAAAGAGGAATAAGGTTATCATCTTGTTCAATTGACTGCCAATAGATCATTGGATTACAAACAAACAGAAAAGCAGCTCACTATCAAAGACAATCCCGTCGACCCTGATAGAGGTAAGGCCTTAATTGATTAAACGCATGTCCTCTTTGTTTAAAGGCTAGTTACCTACTATGCGTATGAATAATTGATAACTAACTGCATTCAGGGACATAGACCAAGAGTAACCTAGTTAAGTTTTAGCTGGTTAAATAGCTCTTAAAAGAAAAACGTACTTTCATTCTACTTACTATTTATGTACTTGGGCATCTCATTGAAATTCTGAGAATGGAACTTCTTTTCGTGCATTTTAATCAAAATGACATCTGCAGTTCCTGAGAGGTCTGGAAAGTTAACATTTGCCAATGACAATGATTTGTTTGAAAGGCGTTGCAGAATGTTGAGCTCTGAGTAAGCCTGCCAAGTTTCCCAAAGGATCCCACAGAAGATAAAATGCACCTTGCTGGAAATGGGAAGAGTACACGATGCAAAAATTAGCTAGCCGTTGCATTTTTACGAAAAAACCTTGAAATGGGCTTTTTTAACAACAAACTGGCCACTTGTTTTGGTTCATTTAATTTGAAAACCGTCTAGGATTTCTCTTCAAACTGCAGAAAACGTTGCCTTACCCCTCTTGATTTCCCTTGGGCCAGTTTCCTCAAACTCAAAGTGATGGTTTGTTTTCAAGTTTCAAACTCTAAAAGTAAAACTTCTACAGCCAAAGTTTTGCTTAGAATCCACCTCTTTCTCAAAAGCATGCAACTCTACTTCCTTCAGATAAATCCAATCAATATCAAATATATCGGCAGATTTATCATAAACACGAACGAGAATCTGTGTCGTAGCGTACACAACCATGACCAAAATGTTCCGGAACTGGGTGCTTACAAGCTAATTTCAAGTCATTACCGCCGACTGCATGTTGACACAATTAAGAATATCAAAACAACCTCCATATTTCTTGGAAGCTAAAAAAAACAGTCCTGGCTGGAGGCCTAGAAAATAAACACATTTAGGGAGGATGGCGTGACTTTTATTAGTGGCAGCACTGCTTTATGTATTCTTCCAATTGTATCATTTTTATTGTTACCGTATTTCATGACCTTACCTTCTCTCTATGGCAGGAAAAAATATACAGCTAATGCGCTGCTCTAAGTCCTGGGACAGTCTTCAGGTAGAAATTATGTCTATTTAGCACTGGGAAAGCAAACACGTTTCCAAGAAAAAAGCATAAACACCTTTAACTGCTTTCAAGAAAAGAATATGAAAACCATAAAAAGCAATCTCACACTTCATCATACGAGAGTAGAAAGTAGAGAGGCCATAGTGGTGATAAGGCTTATAAAAGTAATTCTTGACATTCATTTATCACTTCTTGCTGGAGAGATTTTTCCTTGGAAAAAGGCCAGTACGTAGAGGCAGCCAAACAGAACAGAACATTGCTCTGAGAAGGACATTTTTCTGACAAATAAAGAAGGAATCCTCCGGCGATAAATCATCTGCCGGAGCAGCCAAATAAGCAAGGCCAAGAAGAGTGTTAATAACATTCTCGAGTCAGTGTCAGAAGTTTTTCAATAAAAATGATAAGTCTACATACTTGGTTTTGGTATTCGACGCAGGCCTCCTTAGTCCTTCCTTAGAAGGCAAAGCATTAGAGCATTCAATATTTACCATGACATGGCAGCTCATCTGAGGACATCAAATAATAACGAAAATATATGCTCCATCATGAACAAGGCGGTTTTTCATAAATATATTGTGCATTATTAATACCCCTCACCAACCATGTAACCTAACACCACACATGAATGACTAACAAACCAAGCATATGGTGAGTGTGGGTGATACCATGAAGGGCCCCTATATGGTCTATGAATGTAAACAAAACTGATGCCTTCCACTAATTCAATACATTGTAAAAAGTACATCCTTGGGAGAGTTATTTCAGAGTATTGAAAACGTAAAAGCGGCAAAGGCACTCAACCAATCTGGCTTTTGATATTATCGCAGCCAAGATAAATGGGCAGAGTATGTATTACCGAGCAAAGATGGCATCTTACAATGTAGCAGACAAGACAACCTGCTGGTTTCTAAGTACCATTTTCCTCTCTGGCAATCTGGGATCTCTCTTTTTTTATATTGTGAATGAACCATGCAAGTAAAAAGCTGCTTTGTGAAAACATAATGCTGTCCCAAGGGACTAGAGAGCGAATGACAAATGGAGACGCAAAGGTAACATGTCCCTCAATCTTACTCCGGGAGAACAATATCTACAACAACAAAAGGCTCAGAGTAGGAGCCAAAAATCTTGACTCTCTGTCCCAGAATCGTCCTTGTAGGCTTTGGCAAAAGCTTACACCTTCCCTCCAAAGAAATAGATGGCATCTAAATCTGTAGTGTCCAATTTGTGTCAACCAAAAAACTCAGGTGGCCAAATTGAAAATGGCTTCACGGACAGAAAGAAAGGCCCAAAACTGTAGATGTGTGGTAAAACCACTTGAATCTCTTCGTTTTCCCAGTGGTCCAATATTACTCTGTATTGGTTTCCATTTTTTTCGATTCTACTATTATCTCTTTGAGTGTGAGAAACTGTGGGCCTTTTTCTTTCATTGTACTGCATATTTGCTGTCTATTTGCATTCATGGAAGCATGACAATAACAAAAAGACAGGGCAGATTGGATCAAACAAAAGAGAAATAAATGCATAGAAACACATAATATCATGGTTTGTTTATTTCAAATGCACATAGAAGCTTGCAAGAAAGATAATCACCCAATTTACAACGGAATGGGAAATTCTAAATCATGACATTATCATACAGTTTCGCCACTTTCTTGGCATCTTATGAAATGTGTAGACAGTTTTCCACATCCGTTCTGGAACACTAAGTAGGAGAGTATATCTAACTCTTAAATATCAGGAGATTCAGTTGGTAAAGCAGCGCCGTTACTTCCTATGATATTTTGCCAAGTTTCCGAAAACTGGGTCGCAAAACATAACAGATTTAGTAGTAGAGGATAAGTTTTTTAAGCTCCTTTGCCAAAAAGGGATTCTTTTGAGTTCTTTCTCACAGGCTTTAATTTTGCCAAAAGCTTCTGGGAGAGCGGGGCCATTTTGAAAGCAGCAAGCGGTCGACCTTTGCACTAAATAAGAGAAAAGTAAACAGCAGGGAGTCTCACAAAATAACCCAAAAAGTCGAGGGGACAGGGCATATATTTAGCCGGGAGTTGTTTGCTCAGTATGGCCATAATAATGTATATCTAGGTCCGGCTATTTAAAACACGCGGTGATATATGACTTTGACTTCAAGGCAAATGTTGGTAGGGTAGGCTTGGGCATATGCATTAATGGTGTTAGGTCGTTAGTCCAGCATTGGATGCAGTGTGCATCATCAAGGATATTGGTAGGGTAAGGTAAGACGAGTTGATTGCATTAGGGCCTGCTGCTGCTGGTTCAATATTCACAGAGCTTCAGTGATCTAATTTGAAAGCCAGAAGTCCCATTCGCTGTGCATAAATCAAATCCCGATCCAGCCTGGAAATGAGATGCATGACCTGACAAAATTGCAGCCATGCAGAACTATCTAGGCTTGATACGAGAGTTTTATAACTTTATAAGTCAATAGAAAGCCCCTGGCATCCATCAGCTATGCCAGGACCAAATTAAATTGGCCTTTTTAGCTTCAAATAACAAGCTTGGCAAGTTGCAGAGCAAAAGCTAACAAAAGGCAGGCTCCATTTTACCGCAGTGTGTCCCGCCAGACATTGGCGGTGGTGTTTTTATTTAGTTAGCCAAAAATTTTGGCTGTAAGAGAAGCAAAGTTTTTAAACACAGGTTGCCGTAGTGCTATTCTACGTGAAAACCCTGAAAATTAAATAATCAAAAGATATGCTAGTTTTTCCAGAATATGAAATTTCAAACTCACACTGCAGCATTATTTTACAACAAAAATTCTACAGTAGCATGCTTAACGCGTGCCAGCCCAAATTTTGACGTTTCCCCATCAAAATTCTGCACCAAAATTCCTCTTATTCTTTATTCTAGGTGTGCATTCAACTTCCAGAAGGCTGATTGAGCTGAGGAGCCAGGAATTTTACCCACATTACCGGCGACTCATTGGTCAGAATTCATCCAAAATATAGTAGAATCAGCCAATCAGAACACGTCTTTACTTAGACAGAACCTTAGACTAGAATCGCTGTAAAGTCTCTAATACAGTAACGCATACAAAAACCAATCGTCAAGCAAGAAACTTGGTAAAGCACCTTGTAAATACTATCTTATCTATTTTTGGAAAGTGTTACCAGAATGCATTTTTTGCGCAGCAGTTACCACCAAAAAACCACCTAAAACGCCAGAGTGAAACGTACGTCTGAAACACCCAAACCACAACCGAGAAACCATGTAAATAGATAATTAATCATTTTTAATTACCTAATTAAACCAATGTTGAAAATTAATTCTTAAGCAAGAGCCTGTCTATGTAATGTCCAAAATTAAATGTACCATTTCGTTCTAACAATTTACCTTTCTAAGAGCTTACACAACTTCAAGTGAGTAAGCTTCGTGGTGTCTCAAAAATGACTTTTATTATCACCATTTTCCTTGCAAACTACTGGACAAAACTGCATGCTGTTGCATCTGACTTCAAGTGTAGCTGTAGAATTATAAAGTGATAGACAATATAGTAGAGAATAAAATAGAGATAAGATCTCTGCTCGAGGAGAAAAGGAGGAGCTGAGGCAATAACTTTTGTAAGGCACCTCCTGAACTCTATTGTCGTACCTGACTTGACTTTACAAAAAGTTCTCATTTTTGTGTAGAAAGGAAGAATGATATTTTATGGTCTTGTTTTCTTGAGCAAAAGTTAATGAAAAATTTCTGTTGGTTTTTACATTTTTTTGCAAAACTTACCTTAGAAAATTGCATTTTTCTCTGAGTTGAGAGCTTTCTCGGGCGATAAATTCTTTCCAAGACATTTGCCACATTGTGTCTGTGACTACAAAACTTGTGTGAGACACTGAGTTGATTGCAGAGAAAAAATATGTAGCAGGTTTTTTTAGAGTAAACAACCCTCTTACACTTAATACTTACTAATCTCACCCTGTTTGTTTCTCTTTCTCTTTGGACATGCACCAATGTGTGGCTTTCAAACTCCTCTGCTTTTGTCGATTCCTTCCTGCACAAACCCAATCCTGCTAAATTAATCTGTTGTAACTCATTTCAAATCATCCCATTTAGTCCTATCAAACTTGAAAATCCTAACATTTTTTTATATCTTTCCTTCCCTTTTCCCTCCAATCGAATCAACTGCAAATGCCAATGAACAATACCAGGATGTGCGCGATGTTTCTGATGCTCAAGAAGTCCCAGGACAGGAGACAAAGGGAGGCCCTGGAAGCTGCTTTCAAGGTAATTAATTAAGTCATCAAGTCCACCTATAGTCCAGCATTTCATGGAGGACAACTAAAGTTACTCTAGAAACTAGTGTAGCCAACCATAAAGTATTTCTTTGGGTCTCGTCTTGAGATTGGCAAAAAAATGTTTCCGGATCCTAAGACAGTCTCGCAAAAAGTGCAAAACTGGCGCACATAAGTTTTCTCTCCCCTCTTTCGAAATGTCTCCATCATGCAGAGAGTCGAAAAATATTTTGGCCATAAAAGTCGGGAATGGAACATGAAAATGTATTTAGATTATCACCAAGTCATCTTTGTTCACAATTTGCAGAAAGCAGATGTCAATGGAGACGGGTTCCTGGAGGCGGACGAGTACTACAAGATTCTCAAAGATCATGGCGTTGACTGTACCAAAGAAGAGATCCTCCACATCATGGCCATCGCTGACAAAGACCACGACGGGTATGGAAAATCGACCCATTTCACTTCTTGATCCCCCTGTTTTTGCACACTTCTCTTCTTTCCATAGGAGACTCAGTAAGGAAGAATTCGTTGGCAGTCCGCCAAAAACCAGACACACCATGACAGTGGATGACAAGGCTGACATTGCCTTCAATGTCTATGACAAGAATCATGACGGATATGTCACCAAGAATGAAATGCTGAAAGGATCCAAGCACCTGACAAAGCAGCAGGTAACCCAGCGTCAATGTTTATGAAATATTTGGCGCCATTTTTGCGTCGTCCCTTTTCAGGTTGACGCCGTATTTGAACGCAACGATTCGGACCATGATGGAAAGCTGACAAGGGAAGAGTTCCAGGGTTTCATGAGGAGGAACAGCAAAGATCTCAGCGATCGACGCGATTCGAAAAAGTAACTCCCCACCCTGATTCCGGATCCACGATCAAAACATACTGGAGCATCATCTCAACGAAAATCTATCTATTTAATTCTTTGTACAGTACTGAGAAACAAAACCATCTGAAAGGCAATCCTATCAAGAATATTTACAGTATTTTGTCTGTGCGTTGCATAAAGCTTTTAAAGTAAATACAAAAGTAGATTTCTTATGCACAAATTCTACGCATTTTCCAACCAAATGTCACAAAATTTTGCTTGTGAAAAGTTTCTGTTTTTATTGTATCATGTTCTGAATCACATGAAAAAGAGAAAATAAAGCTAAAAATTGTGTTTTTCTACAAAGCACACATATTCTATTAATTTTCGTAGTATATTTATAGCTGCAATAGCTCATCCCTTTGTTCTCAACTGTCATACATGTAAAAAAAGACCAGCGTTATCTGGCTTTTTTGCTCCTACTGCAGTCACGATAAAGTGGCGTTTTGCTGAAATGTGGGCTGCTTTATTCTTTGCTACACAAAAGACAACTCTGGCACATGTTGTTTGTTTTGATTTTGTAGCTGGCGCCTATGGAGAACACTAAGTCTCCACAGGTCCTCCTCTCATGACAACAAAATATTGTTTGAACTTTAGTCTCTATTACATTAAAATCATGAAACAAAACAGAGCTAACTGATCAGTAACTACCATAGTCATTGACAAGATCTGAATCCAGTGCCATACCATAACCAATCATATTATGAAACCAAGTTCAAAATGGGTAACTGCAAAAGATGCAAGAAACCAGTCTACTTTGGTAAGTCACCCAAATGTCTTCATTTTTAATTGGATTTCTGTATTTTTTTTATTTTTGATCAGCTGAAAGAAGGCAATCCATGGGCTTTGATTGGCACAGACAGTGCCTAAAATGTGAGGAGTGTGGAAAAGTCCTCAATCCCGGGCAACATGCTGAGGTAAGCAATGTCAAATCATGTGATTCAAAAGCTTGCCAATCATTGAACTCATTATTAGCACAAAGAGAAGCCGTACTGTCACATACCATGCTACTCCGCATTATTTGGTCCCCGCCTATTTGGCCATGGCTCCAGGGTCGAATCCCACCAGAGCTTTGGCAAAAGGTAAACAACTCTAATTCATTAATCTAAATATTAAACATTTGTTTACGTTTAATTTTGGCTCTTCAGGGCTGGAAAACTGCTCCTCAAAGAAAAGGAGTTGCTGAAGAAAGTCCGAGATTACAATGAGCATTTTGAGAACAACGGTGCCCAGCGATTGCAATTGACATCCAGAGAGGTTTGCATAAATTAAACGAAAATACTCTATATTTTTTAAAGTTTCTTTGATTCTTAGGTCAACGGGCGCTTGGTTTTGGAGGGAGTTTTGCGAGTTTACTGGGAAATCAAGCGCAGCATTCGAGTTAAGGAGGAGCACGATGTCCGGCCGATTATGCGTCGCAAAAGCTCGTCCGGATCAGCTAGTAAACAAACTTGTTTTTGACGTTTTGATTTTAAATGTGGATCTAAAATTATGTTTTTCCCTTCCCAGACCAAGAGGAGACTGCAGAAGACAAGTCTTACTACCGCCATAGTGTCGCCATCCCATACGGACAATCGAAGGAGTATCATGATCAGACTGAGGTCAAGAGTGCCGACGAGATCCTGGAGAAGAGTATGCTCTACAGGTTTGTCTTACCTAAATAAAAATAAATTAAAGAACATTTGTCATTTTACTTTTAAACTTTTAGAACACTTTCGGACACGAAATTGGAAGCAAGCTCGTCGAAAACCCTGGAAGAAATGTTTGGCGACAATAAAGAAAACCACTACCGGACTCTGCCGTCCAACATGAGCAAGAGAAAGGTGGGACCAAGAGGTTTCTTTCAAAATCAAATTGATTCTTTTTGACATTCGTCAATTTTATCTACTTTAGCCCTCGTTTTTGAAGTTCAGCCTGGATCGGTACGAGACGTCGTTGGATCTTCCAATGGAGGGAAATCAACTGAAAATCACCGAAAAGCAACCGATAGTACAAACACCAGAATCAACAATGCAACCACTCAAAGATAAAGGTGAGGAGAAGAGGTTTTCTATGAATGCTTCTCTTGTTTTCACGATTTTTTTTCAATCCTCAGATCAAAACAAGAACGAGATCCAAGTCTTCAAGGAACCAAAGCCACCGGCGAATTCCTCCTCGTCTCAGACAAAACAGGACAAACCGGACAATCCGGACAACGAGGTGGACAAAATCAAGACTGTCCGCGGCACTGGCCCGAGGGCGCTGAGACGGAGGCATGGCCGAAAATTCGACAAATCTGGATTGCAGCGAAAGTCCAGCTTCAACGGCCATTGGTAAAATATTTAGAAGCAAATCAAATCCTACCTTGCTCGATATTTTCCGGGATCCAATTCTAGCTCTTTCTCTGTTTCTACATATTTCGCACTCGGCGCTCTGGAAAACACTTCACCGCACTTCACATGACTTCACTTCACTTAAATGGCTTTTCTTGACTCATTCAATCCTTTTTTTGTCGTCGTCGTTCTGTATTACAACCGCCATTTTGATTTCTGTTTTGTAACTGATCTGATACTGAATTAAGTTTGGATTTTGGTCCTTTGGATGAATCAAGAATTCAAGATCAAACCTGAAAACTGAGACGGGGACTTTGACTTTACCTTTGAGCTGAGCTGAGAGGGTCTTTTTTACCCTGCGCGCGCGCAATCTTTCTTTGTTTTGATTTAGAATGACCATAACTCAGCCATAACCATATCTCCTTCAAATTCAAT